>Ga0115568_10002048_pt1 | contig 14221 bp, 7 predicted proteins | sample COGITO_mtgs_1204_FD_87296 | JGI IMG/M metagenome (GOLD analysis project Ga0115568, IMG submission 87296) | Pelagic marine microbial communities from North Sea - COGITO_mtgs_120426 | ecosystem: Environmental > Aquatic > Marine > Epipelagic | place: Germany:Helgoland, sampling site Kabeltonne...
CAAGGAAAAAATATTTCTAAAGAGTTGGTATATGAATATGGGATATCAGTTAATTAAGGAAGTTGATTTCAAAGATTATTATCCTGATCATATGGCTTTTATGCGGTGTGAATTGGTGTTTTCGTTATACAAAAAGAGTTTAATTTGAATGTGCGTGAAAGTTAACTGTATCTTGCAAGGACAATGATTACTGGAACAATTATCAATGCTGCCGCAATTGTTGTAGGTGGATTAGTAGGCGTCTTAATTAACAAGGGTATTCCAGACAGAGTGTCTAATATTATATTTCAAGCATTAGGATTGTTTTCAATATTTTTAGGCTTGTCGTTAGCATTCAAAACACAAAATAATTATTTAATTATTGCTTTGTCGCTAATAATTGGTGGCGTAGTGGGAGAGCTGTTGCGATTAGAACAGGGAACAGAGAAATTGAGTAATCAATTACGAAACAAACTAAAAAATGCCAATCCGAAATTTACAGAGGGACTGGTTATCTCTTCCATGATTTTCAGTATCGGCTCTATGGCTATTATTGGACCGATGAATGAGGCGTTGGATAACGATAGGACACTTATTTTAACGAAGTCTATGATGGACGGTGTAACGGCCATTGCCTTGGCGGCGGCATACGGTAGAGGTGTGCTATTCTCTGCTGTGCCTGTTTTTATTATTCAAGCTGGGATTGGTTTAGGAGCGAAATGGGTAGAACCTTTCTTGTCTGATAATTTGATTAATGAATTAACGGCTGTTGGCGGTGTTTTAATTGTTGGTATAGGAATTACAGTACTAAACATCAAAAAAATTAAAGTAATCAATTTACTTCCTGCAATGCTATTTATCATTCCACTTTATTTCATTTCATGCGCTTTAGAGGAGGACGAAATGATAGACAAGGCTTCGAATCTGCCAACAAAAGGAATGGTTGTTTCAGCTCATCCAATTGCATCCGCAATTGGATATGAAATTCTGAAAAGTGGTGGAAACGCATTTGACGCTGCTGTTGGTGTTCAATTTGCCCTATCCGTTGTTTATCCTAGAGCGGGCAACATTGCAGGAGGTGGATTTGCAGTTTTTAGAGAAAGTGATGGTAGTTGTGGGGCGTTAGATTTTAGAGAAAAGGCTCCAATTAGTGCCACCAGGAACATGTATCTTGATGATAGCTCAAATGTTGTTGAAGGGTTATCTTCTTTTGGTCATTTATCAGTGGGTGTGCCAGGGTCTGTAGATGGCATGTGTCGATTGCATAGTAAATTAGGAAAATTGCCTTTTGACGAAGTCATACAGCCTGCAATAAACGTTGCACAAAATGGTTTTATACTAACGGAAAAAGAGGCAGCAAAATTAAATGCTTACCAACAAGATTTTACCGAAGCTAATTCAGGTAAAATCCCTTTCGTTAGAGAGTTTCCATGGATAGCAGGAGACTCTGTTTTCTTGCCCAAATTAGCTGAAACACTAATGGCCATTAGGGATCGAGGCAGGGAAGGGTTTTATTCCGGTGATGTTGCCCGCAGTATTATTAATCAAATGGAAAGGGGAGCAGGCATAATTACAAAAAAAGATTTATTGGAATACGAGTCTGTTTGGAGGAAACCGATTACTGGATTTTATAAGGGACATAAAATAATTACAATGTCACCACCATCCAGTGGAGGAATTGCATTGATGCAATTGCTTCAAGGAAGTAGTGAATTTGATTTTGAAGAAATGGGCCACAATACTTCAAAGTCGATTCATGTGATGACGGAACTAGAAAGAAGGGTTTATGCCGACAGGGCTACTTATTTGGGTGACCCAGAATTTGTGTCCGTACCCATGAAGATGTTGATGGACTCTAGCTATATAGCCTACCGAAACAGCTCAATTTCACTCCAAAATGCAACTTCTTCAGACAGTATTCGAGAAGGGTACGTAGAAAGAATTGAAAGCATGGAAACTACTCATTTTTCAATTGTAGATAAAAACAATAATGCGATAGCGATTACGACCACCTTGAATGGAAATTTTGGTTCCAAGGTTTTCGTAGAAAATGCCGGCTTTTTTTTAAATAATGAAATGGATGATTTTAGCGCAAAGCCCAATGTTCCTAATCAATATGGACTAGTAGGTGCTGAAGCCAATGCCATTGAACCTGGTAAGCGAATGTTAAGTTCTATGACACCAACAATTATTGAAAAAGGAAACGAGCTATTTATGGTTGTTGGAACTCCTGGAGGAGCAACAATCATTACTTCAGTGTACCAGTCAATTATCAATGTAATTGATCACAAAATGAGTATTCAAGAAGCAATTAACGCTAAAAAAGTGCACCACCAGTGGCAACCCAATGTAATCACTTATGAGGAAAATGCTATCGATAGCCTTACAATTAACAAACTAAGAGCTATGGGGCATACCTTGCAATCAACTCGTGCAATCGGGCGTGTTGATGCTATTTTAGTGGGTGAAAACAACAAGTTTCAAGGCGCTGCTGATCCACGTGGAGACGATGCTGTTGTAGGTTTTTGAAACTTACTAAGCTTTATTAGGATGACGAAGTACTTGAATTTCAGATACCATTTCCAAAAAGAAATTACCCTACCTGTTTTTGATCCTTATCCGAAACAAAATGATTAAACACCCTTTCAGCCTATACCGACAAAAGCAACGATTTGTTATCGCTTTGATAAAGGCACATAGTCTCTCTTAACAGCACCGGTATAGATTTGTCTAGGTCGGCCAATAGGATCTCCGTTATCTAGCATTTCTTTCCATTGTGCAATCCATCCTGGCAATCTTCCTAATGAAAACATAACGGTAAACATTTCAGGTGGAATACCTAGTGCTCTGTATATAATGCCAGAATAAAAATCAACATTAGGATAAAGCCCTCTTTCAACAAAATACGGGTCTTCTAAAGCTACTTTTTCCAACTTCTTAGCAATATCCAAGACTGGATCCTTAACACCTAGCGCCTCTAATACTTCGTCACAAGATTTTTTAATTATCGTTGCACGAGGGTCAAAATTCTTATAGACTCTATGGCCAAATCCCATTAATCTAAATGGATCTTCTTTGTCTTTCGCTTTGTTAATCCACTTATCTGTGTCGCCACCATCGTTCTTGATTGCTTCTAACATTTCAATCACAGCCTGATTAGCCCCACCGTGTAGTGGCCCCCATAATGCGCAAACACCAGCGGAAATAGACGCATATAAATTGGCTTGAGATGACCCAACTATTCGAACGGTAGACGCGGAACAGTTTTGTTCATGATCTGCATGAAGAATCAATAATTTATTCAGTGCTTTGGTAACGATAGGGTCTGGGAAGTATTCGTCCGTGGGCATCGAATACATCATGTTCAAAAAATTCTCACAGTAATTAAACTTGTTTTGAGGATAAATGAGCGGGTGTCGTTGGCTGTGCTTGAATGCCCAAGCAGCCATCGTTGGCATTTTTGCAATGAGTCTAATTATTGTTAAATCAAATGCTTCTTGAGATCGATTGGGATCCTGTGATTCCGGATAGAAAGTTGATAAAGAGCAGACCATTGCAGCTAACACTCCCATGGGATGGGCATTTACTGGATACGCTTGAAGAAATCCTTTCATTTCTTCGTGCACCAAAGTATGTTGCGTAATGTCGTTTTCAAATTTAGCAAGCTCCTCGCTTGAAGGAAGGTCTCCGTATATCAGTAAGAATGAAACTTCCAAAAAAGTGGCTTCCTCAGCCAATTGCTCAATTGGATATCCTCGATAACGTAAAACACCATTTTCTCCATCAAGAAACGTAATAGCGCTATAACATGCACCCGTATTTTTAAAACCACGATCAATTGTAATGTGTTTTGATGCACCTCGCAGTTTCGAAATGTCTAATCCGTTTTCATTCTCAGATCCAGTTACAACTGGAATTTCGTGCGTCTCATTGCCTAAGATTAATTTGGCTGTTTTACTCATGTTATGCTGACTAATTAAATTAATTTTTCTAAAGGCAATAAATATAATAAAGTAAATGGTAAAAAGGGACTAAAGAAATCTAATAAAAATAACTTTATCGCAGAATTTTCCTAACGAATGCTACTGTGAAATATGACATTAGGAAAAGTCCTACAAATCCTTCAATACTAGAAACCATCCGAATGGACCCCCACGGTGAGTAATCACCGTACCCAATTGTGAGAAAAGTAATCGCTGAATGATAAAAAGAAATGGCCATCTCGGAAAGCTCTTCTGGTGGGCTAAAACCAGGCTTTAAATCACCTATTCCCCAATGAATCATGCACAAATATGTAATACTAAATAATACGTAAGTAAAAAGCATACTAATTAAAACCCTTAAAGGATTGGTCGCATAAAGTCCCATCCAATCGAATATTAATTTTTTACCAAAGCTTGTCGGATATACCCAAAGTCTATTGAAACCGTTGGAATTAACCTTACTGCTGTTATAGGCTTTTAATTCGTACCTCTTGAATGCAACGTAGGCTTTATCTTCATCGTTGTATTTGCCAGAAGAATGAAAATCTTCTTTTAAAAGTCTAAATTGATTTGATTTATCTAAATCGGATGAATTTTGGCTTTCAATTAAATTTCTAACATTATTTTCTTTCCAATCAAGAAATATCTTTCCAAGATTTCTTACACCGGTTAGAATCAAGGTGTCTAAATCTAACTCAGTCTTTCCTTTTTTCAAATCGACAATATCTCTAATAATTGTGTCTGAAAGGTCAATGCATTCGCACCGGCTTACTCGTAAATCGATATAGGTCTTAAGCTGGCAAGATTTGAAAGTGATGGATTTAGAAATGGTTCTTAGCATGGACAAACTGCCACTGCCAAATTCTGCGGCTTCGAAGGAAACTTCTTCATTGCCAAAATCTGCCATGTCAAAAGAGATATTTCCTGAACCAAATGTGGCCCTTTTGAAATAGGTCCTGCCTTTTTTGTGTTCAATTTCTTCGAAGGATACTAAAGCGTTTCCAAATATTGTTTTTCTGAAATCCAATTTGCCTTCACCGAATTCAACCTTTCTAAAATCGACATATTTCCCGTTAAATTCAGATTTGTCAAAAGAAATGTCGCCAATACCAAATTTTGCAAAATGAAAGTCTACATTGCCTAAACCAAAGTTGAAATTCTTGAAGTTGACATTGCCGTCCCCGAAATTGGCATTAATGAATGTAGTGTTTCCGTTATAGTTTGCTCCATTTTCGAAAATAACATCTCCAGTACCAAAGTCGGCAAATTGGAAATTGATGCTTCCTTCACCAAAATCTACGTTGGAAAAGTCAACCGTTACTTCTTTGAAATCAGTTTTGTAAAAGCTAACGTTTCCACTGCCAAAAGTGGTATTTAAAAAGTCACAATTATTAACGAATTCAGCATACGAAAAGTCAGTAGTTGTATCTGCCTCAAAAAATGTATGGATGGCACTAAACTGATTCAGTTGTAATTTTTCGTCTTTACTTAATGCGTGTTTTTCTCTACATTCTGCAAGGGAGAAATTTTTGATGTAACAATTGGAAATATTAAGTACCTCCCCAGCTACAATCTTCTCGTAAACTTCATCGACATCCAAAACTCCATACCGTTCTTTTTTAACCACATTTCGATTTCCATCACGGAAAATTATGACCGCCGTTCTTGGCAGCGAGAAAAGACCATTGTCAAAAGGGTCATCACTGATTTTAATTGAATACGATTGGTGTTGTTTTTGACTCACTCAATAGGCTTTTGAACATACATCGAACCAATATACAGAATAGTTAAAAGAATGATGAATACCATTAAATAAAAGATGGCTTTATTATTTGCAAATGGGCTGTTTTTGTCATAGCCTTTTTTGTAATTGAAAAAACCCATTATTTATTTGCCTTCGCTTATTTGCTTATTCCACTGACCATAAAGATAATTATGATAATATTTATATTGGTCAGTCTCAAAAAACAAGAGGATACCCATTATTTGATCTGCTGGTTTTGCGCCTTGGTAAGTCACGAGTCGTGCTTGATTTTCATCCAGAATAGCATAGGATGGATAAGATAGCTTTCCATCTAATATGCCATATGCCATTTGATGAACTTTACCTCTACTATTAGGCGTCTGCTTTTTGAAATTTGGATCAGAATTAATAAAGGTAGAGCCATTAAATAAAATAGTATCTAATGTTTCTGCATCAAACTTTACCGCGTAGAAATTAGCATTCATGTATCCGACCACATTCGGATCTTTAAATGTAGTAGCATCCATTCTTTTACACCAACCACACCAGCCCGTGTAGAAATCAATGAACATCTTTTTTGGAATACTGTCGATTTTGCTCTTAGTGATTGCCTGATCCCATGTTAGCCAATTAATGGACGCTGTTTGTGAATGGGAGCCGAACGCTAAAATTACTAGTAAAATAACAAAAAATAGATTCTTCATTTACAAATTGTCTAGTATGAAATTAGTCATCTTATTGTACAGGTGTAGACGCGTATTCCCTCCGTATATTCCATGATTTTTGTTGGGATAAATAAAAAGATCAAATTGTTTATTGGCATTAACCAAGGCGTTAATCATTTCCATCGTGTTTTGATAATGTACATTGTCGTCAGCTGAGCCATGAACGAGCAAGTAGCTTCCTTGTAATTCAGAGATGTAATTTATGGGCGAATTAACATCATAGTTTTCACCATTTTCTTGCGGAGTCCTCATGAATCTTTCCGTGTAAATATTATCGTAATATCTCCAATTAGTAACGGGAGCAACTGCAATGGCAGATTTGAATACTCCAACCCCTTTTGTTATACACAATGATGACATGTATCCTCCATAGCTCCAACCAAATATGCCGATTCTATTCTTGTCGACGTATGGAAGATCTCCTAACCATTTTGCAGCCGCAATTTGGTCTTTGGTTTCATATTTCCCCAGCTGTAAGTAGGTGCAGTGCTTAAAGTCTCGGCCACGGAATCCAGTCCCTCTGGCGTCTACAGAAACTACGATATATCCTTTTTGAGTTAGGAGCTGAAACCATGCAAAATTTTGCCCTCCCCAAGCATCGTGAACCGTATTAATTCCAGGCCCACCATACACATGCATAAATACCGGGTGTTGGTGCGTTTCCTTAAATTCTTTAGGTTTTATCATGTAAGCATTTAACTCAATACCTTCTTCCGTTTTTATTTTAATAAATTCTTTTTGGGCAAAGCCATAGGTATTCATGGCATCCTTCACGCGTTGATTGTCTTTGAGGGTTTTTAACTCTTCGCCACTAGCGTTATTTAAAGTGATGAAGTAAGGCGAATTGGCATCACTGTGATAGTTGATGTAGTATTTAAACCCTTTACTAAAGGCTACTTCGTTTTGTCCTTTGCGTGTAGAAATTTTCTTTTTAGAGGTGCCATTTAATTTTATGGTATATAAGGCGCGCTCCATCGGTGAATCTTCTGCTGATAAATAATAGATAAGCTTATTCTCTTCATCAACGCCCACAAGTTCAGTTACATCCCATTTGCCATTGGTTATTTGAGAAGAACTACCGTCTTTTAAAGTGATTCGATACAAATGATTGTAACCATCTTTCTCACTTGACCATAAAAATGTTTTATTGTCGCTAAGGAAAGTAAGATTGTCGGTAATGTCAATATAGGTTTTGGATTCTTCTGAATAAATCACTTTGGTTTTTACACCGGTATTGTTCGGCCGTGTTTCATCAAAATCACCAACCATTAATTCTAGCTTGTTTTGTAACCGATTCATCCTGGTAACCATGAGTACATCTGGATCATTCGTCCACTTTATTCTTGGAATGTATATGTCTGTATTAATGCCTGTATCAAAAGCACTTGTTCTTTTTGATAATAATTCGTAGACAAAAACTTGTACCACCGAATTATCTTCTCCTGCTTTTGGGTATTTATATTCATATTGACTAGGGTAAAGACCGTCATACATCGCTAATTGAAACTGCTTGACTTTGCTTTCATCAAAATAGTAGTACGCAATTTTTCTACCATCCGGAGACCAATACAATCCGTTGTCAAAACTGAATTCCTCTTCATAAACCCAGTCGGTAGCACCAAAAATCATTTCGTTCATTTTGCCTCCAGTAGTAACTTGAATTTCTTGACGTTGATCTAAATCGGTAATGTATATGTTGTTTTCTCGAACAAAGGCAACTTTATTTCCTACAGGTGCAAATTGGGCCAAGCGTTGCTTTCCTTTTGAACTTTCCGAGAGTTCTGTCATTTTTTTTGTTGTTATGTCATATACGTAGTAATAGGCTCTTGTAGAATGTCGATAGATGCTTTCTTGTTCAGTGGCTAGTAGAATTTTTGTTTCATCTGCGTTAAATTGATAATCATTTATTTTAATTCTTTTTTTTCCTTCAGATCCAACAAATGTTAAAGCACTAAGGTCAATGATAGATTCTGGCTGAGATTCGCTATTGTAGGGAAATTTCTTAATGGTGGTCATGCCAGACTTCGGGTCTGCAACAAGTGAGGTATAATTTTCGCCATCGTTCATAGATCTGACTCCAGATACGGATTCATTATAAAATGCATACTCTTTCCAAATGATTTCGTTAGTAAGGTCTTTCGATTGAGCTGAGACATTTAGCGATAAAATGAAAAGCAATGTTATTGTAAGCAATTTCTTCATTAGAATTGTATTAATTTTAAACGGATTCGAAGTTACAAAAGAACCTGTTCCTAAACAACTGGATGAATGAACTTGCAAAATGAATACCAAAGATTAAATCAAAGCAATATCGAATGGTTTGTATTGTTGGTTGGTTCTGATAATTGTGTTTTAGATGAGGAGACTAGAATACATTATGGGCATGATGAAACAGAAGATTTAAGTTTTCCGCCAGAAATAGTTGTTAAGCCGTCTTCAACCCAAGAAGTATCGAAAATCATGGGTTATTGTTATGAGCATACGATTCCAGTTACTCCACTAGGAGCCAGAACGGGTTTAAGTGGTGGTGCATTAAGCATCCATGGTGGGGTTGGGCTTTCTTTGGAAAAAATGAATAAGATTGTGTGTATAGATGAGAACAATCTTCAAGTAATCACACAGCCTGGCGTAATTACGCAAGTTTTGCAAGAGGAAGTGGCTAAATTGGGCTTGTTTTATGCTCCGGACCCATCCAGTAAAGGCAGCTGTTTTATTGGTGGAAATATTGCTGAAAATGCAGGTGGCCCTAGAGCAGTTAAGTACGGGGTAACGAAAGATTTCGTATTGAACCTGGAAGTTGTTCTTCCCAATGGTGAGGTAATATGGACCGGTGCGAATACCCTAAAGAACGCTACTGGATATAATCTAACTCAATTAATGGTAGGGAGTGAGGGGACTCTTGGCGTTGTTACCCAAGCGGTATTGAAATTATTGCCACTTCCAAAACACAATTTATTGATGCTTGCTCCTTTTTCTTCATCAATAAAAGCATGTGAAGCTGTAAGTGCCGTTTTTAAAGTAGGAATAACACCGTCTGCTCTTGAATTTATGGAAAGAGATGCGATTGATTGGACCATGAAATACGAGGAGGTCAATCTGGTTGTAGGAGATGATGTAGAGGCACACTTACTCATTGAAGTGGACGGAAACAATCAGGATGTATTGTTTCAAGATTGCGAAAAAATTAGTGAGGTTTTACAGGAATATGAGTGCGGAGAAATCATGTTTGCAGATAATGAATCCCAAAAAGAGCAGCTCTGGAAGTTAAGGCGAAGAGTAGGAGAAGCAGTGAAAGCAAATTCCATTTATAAAGAGGAGGATACTGTGGTGCCCCGGTTTGAATTACCCAAACTTCTTGCAGCAGTTAAAGAAATTGGTCAGAAATATGGATTTAAATCGATTTGCTATGGTCATGCTGGCGATGGGAATTTGCATATCAACATTATAAAAGGAGACTTGCCAGAGAGTAGGTGGGTGAATGATTTGCCTCAGGCGATTAGAGAATTGTTTGAGTTTACAGTGTCGCTAGGAGGCACATTGTCTGGTGAACATGGAATTGGTTATGTACAGAAAGCGTACATGCCCATTGCTTTTTCTGAGGTTCACATGACCTTATTAAGAGGCGTTAAAGCGCTTTTTGATCCAAAAGGAGTTATGAATCCAGGGAAAATATTCCCGTAAATCTGAATAAAAAAAAGCCTCTTCAAAGAAAAGGCTTTTAAATTGTTTTTTGAAAATGGATTATTCTACACCATGCATTAACTTGGTTAGTGGCTTACTAATAAAACAAAGGAGTAATCCAATACAGATGGTAATTAAGCCCATCATCATGTAAACACTCGAATAGATGTCCCAATACATGTGCGAAGCAATTGTTGAGTAATTCTTGTCGAAGTTAGTCATGGCTGATTTCGATTCTTTAAACAAGTAATTTTCGTTACTTGAGTCAAAGTTTTCGTTTCCAATATTTTTTCTGTCCATGATACTGATTACTTTACCATGCATAGCATTCAAGCCATCTCCAGTTCCAACGATTCCTGAACTAAAATCACCTTCGACTTGGGCGTATTTAGTTCCGTTATTCATGCTTTCAGTTGAAGATATTACAGTACTAATGGATTTTACAAGACCTTCAATCGCATTTGCATAATTGGCAGTAAGCTGACTCCACAATAATTTTTTACCACTGTAAGATGCAGTATCTTGAATTAGCGGAAAGATATCTTGATGAATCGCATTAAACGTGGGATAGATATCTGCAGTCATTGCTGACATCTCTTTTGGTAAATTAGCAACCGTGGAATCTTCGCCAACAAATCCTTCTGCGCTTTCAAAAGCTTTAGTTGTTGTCGATAAAACTTGGCAAACGGAATCGATTTTCATTGCATTTGATTCAATTTGAGCAATGTACTCAGTTCTAGTAGGCTCTTTGTCGGTGCTTCCACCACCTCCATGACCTTCAGAACCGGTTGCCATGGCAATCACTGCTGCCGCATAATTCGCAAATGCAAATGACAGAAACCAACCTCCCATGGCCGTTCCAGTCATTTTCTTAGGAGCCAACTTGGTTACCATTGAAAGACCAATGGGAGATAAGAATAACTCACCAGTAGTATGCAATAAATACAAGATTGCTAATGTCCAAAGTGGCACTAAATAGGCCTCACTCAAGAACATTCCTCCTAAAAGAACAACGAGATAACCCAATCCTAGTTGAATAATTCCCAATCCAAATTTCATAGCAATACTCGGATTAATTTTCCTTTGTTGAAGCTTAATCCACATGATCGAAAAGATAGAACCAAATAGTATGATATAGAGTGGATTAAAAAACTGTGTAGTAGCATCACTCATTTCCCATCCTCCGATTAATCTATCCACATTTCGTCGTGCGAAAAGGGTTAGTGATGTGCCGGCTTGCTCGAAACAAGCCCAAAATGCAATGTTGAAGATAAAGATGATGATCATTGCTGTCATTCGGTTTAACCAAACCTGCTTTCCTTCAACAGCCTGTTCTCCTGATTTATCTTCTTTGTAGGCTGCACTTAATAAATTATAAATGACATAAGCGCCCACAATCGCCAATAGGTAAGGCATTATTTGATTGAACTGAATCAACATATACAACACGGGGATTAAAGCCAGAGATAAAATATAAATGACACTCTTTTGACTCAATGGCCCAAGTACCTTGCTTTTTAATTTTTCCGGATTTGGAGCTGCTGCAACATCCTGATATAGGTTCTTGCCAAAAACAAAAATTAGGGTTCCAATAATCATACCGATACCAGCTAAAGCAAACCCGTATTCGTATCCTAATTTTCTTCCAATCTCAACACATACGGTAGTTGCCAAGAGTGCACCAATGTTGATTCCAATATAAAATATGGTAAATCCGGAATCTCTTCTGGCATCTCCGTCTTTGTACAATTTTCCAACTATACTTGAAATATTTGCTTTAAAATAGCCGTTACCAACGATAATGCCGGCCATCCCTAAGTAAAGCCAAAAATCAGTTTGACCTAATAGCATGAATTCACCTATGGCCATTAAAATACCACCTAAGACGACGGAGTTTTTATATCCCAAAAATTTATCGGCTATTTTCCCACCTAAAACAGGTGCCATATAGACTAAGGCAGTGTATGTTCCATAGATAGCAAAAGCTTCTGTATCTCCTTTTAAGAAAACATCAATCAAGAATACGGTTAATAAACCACGCATCCCATAATAGCAGAACCGTTCCCACATTTCTGCAAAAAACAGCACGAATAATCCCTTAGGATGGCCTAAAAATTGTTTTTGACTTCCGGCTAATTCAGTTGAACTCATAGAATTTAATTTGACGATTTTATGGGTTCGAATGTACTATATTTTTTTTGAATGCCTCTTAAAATAAAAATCACTTCTCGTCAAGAAATGTCATTTTATCTTCAGATTATTGAAGTCTATATAAAATATCGGAATTGACAATTAAATAATATAAATTTAGCGTCGTTTTTAAAATACTATGAAAAAGATTTATACGCTATTGGTTATTTCTTTGGGGATTTTAACTTGTTCTTGTTCAGAATCAAGTGAAACAAAGTCCGATACCGAAGAATGGGTTACGGATTCTACTAATGTTGTAAAAGAAGCATTGGTTATTGACGAACATACGTTATCGAATTACAAAGATGTTGTTGTAAGCCATTGTCATCTCAGTTTGGATGTGGATTTCGAAAATGAGGTATTGAAAGGTTCTGTAGTCCATTCCTTAAAAAATGTTTCTGGAGTAGAACAGGTGATTTTTGACACTAAAAACCTAAACATTAAATCTGTTTTAGTAGATGGTGCAGCTGCTATTTTTGAGTTAGGAGATTATGATGAGTTATTGGGAGCTCCCTTACAAATTGCCATTACAAAGGATGTCAATACAATCGAAATTTTTTATGAGACAACGAATGGTGCGGAAGCACTGGATTGGGTTAATCCACAATTAACAGCGGGCAAAACAAATCCGTATGTATTTACCCAAGGACAATCCATATTTACAAGAACTTGGGTTCCGATAATGGATACACCAGGTTTGAGAATTACGTATTCTGCAGACATTACTGTTCCTCCCAACCTACTTGCAGTTATGAGTGCTGATAATCCTACAGAAAAAAATGAACAGGGCAAATATCATTTTGAAATGTCACAGCCTGTTCCTTGTTACTTGATGGCACTGGCTGTTGGTAATTTAGAATTTGTACCAGTAGATGAGCGCACAGGCGTATACACAGAACCCGAGATGATTGATGCATGTGCTTTTGAATTTGCTGATATGGGAGAGATGGTGAAAAAAGCGGAAGGGCTTTATGGTCCGTATCTTTGGGGACGTTATGACATTATCGTATTGCCACCAAGCTTTCCTTTTGGAGGAATGGAAAATCCTCGATTAACTTTTGCTACACCAACAATTATTGCCGGAGACAGATCCTTAGTCTCGCTTGTCGCGCATGAATTAGCGCACAGCTGGAGTGGGAATTTAGTTACGAATTCTACTTGGAATGATTTCTGGTTGAATGAAGGATTCACGGTATATTTTGAACGGCGAATCATGGAAGACATGTATGGTAAGGATTACGCAGACATGTTGGCTATATTAGGATATCAAGATTTGATTCGGTCAATTGACGAAGAGTCAAAGGCCGATCAGGCATTGAAACTAAAGTTAAAACGAAGACATCCCGATGTTGGAATGACCGATATTGCCTATGAAAAAGGTTGTTTTTTTCTAAAAATGATTGAGGAAGCTTCAGGCAGAGAATTATTTGATTCGTTTTTAAAAAATTATTTCTTGGAACACAAATTTCAAACCATTAACACGGAAGAGTTTGTCAATTACCTGAATGAAAAATTGCTAATACCAAATCAGATAGCCGTGAATGTAGAGGAGTGGATATATGAATCTGGAATTCCATCAAATTGTCCTGTTGTAGAAAGTAAAAACTTTACGAGCGTTGAAGAGCAATTAGCTGCCTTCGGATCAGAAAACAATCTCGATGAGATTAATCCATTGGATTGGTCTACACACGAATGGCTTCACTTCATTCGAAGCATGCCAGAGGATTTTAGTAATAAACAATTGGAAATTATTGATAGCCGTTTCCAATTAACACAATCTGGTAATTGCGAAATTGCCTGTGCGTGGTTTGAGAAATCAATTCGTTGCAATTACGAAGCAATTGATCAAAATTTAGAGAAATTTTTAGTTAGAGTAGGGCGCAGAAAATTTTTAACGCCGTTGTATAGGGCTCTTAAGG
>Ga0115568_10002050_pt1 | contig 14219 bp, 16 predicted proteins | sample COGITO_mtgs_1204_FD_87296 | JGI IMG/M metagenome (GOLD analysis project Ga0115568, IMG submission 87296) | Pelagic marine microbial communities from North Sea - COGITO_mtgs_120426 | ecosystem: Environmental > Aquatic > Marine > Epipelagic | place: Germany:Helgoland, sampling site Kabeltonne...
TGTCGTGAGATTGCTTGAGCGTTTCTTAAATCCACCCGTTAGATTGATCACGCCCGCAATAATGATGAAGACGCCAAGGGCAGCTTGAATTGAAATCGCTTCACCAAGAACGATGACAGCGAAAGTGACCGACAATAAGGGGCCCGTCGATCGGGCTGTTGGATAGACCAGCGATAGATCGCCTCTACGGTATCCTGCTTGTAAGCAAAGAAAGTAGGCAATGTGAAGCAGAGAACTGCCGACGATGAACCCGATTTCCACCCAGCCCCACTGCGTTTCTACTGTGGCGAAGACATAAAAAGCTGCAGGGAAATAAAGGATGCAGGTGACGAGGGAGAACAGCCAAATGAGTTCTGGCCCTCCGTTGATACGTTTGACGTAAAAATTCCAGGTTGCGTGACAAACTGCGGCGGCAAAAACGAGGAGGAAAGCAAAAAGAGTCATATGATCATCCAAGTGTTAGACATTAAGACGTGCGTCAGCACGCTCGTCCAACCCCCCTTGGTTTTTGTCCTTTGGGTGTCTGCCTGAATGGCTCATAACGGCGCTCGGACCAGACTCAGTTGCCTGACGGAACCCTAGCCGCACTTGGATAAGCACTGCCAAGGGTAGGCAGTGTCATAAAAATGTAAAGAATAATTCCCGCGAGACGCCTGACCGAGATATCAGATGTCTGGTGCATCGATCCCATTCTGGCGGCATGCAGCGACCAGCGTGTTCCTAAGCAAGCAGGCAATCGTCATTGGACCGACACCGCCCGGCACAGGGGTGATCGCACTGGCAACACTTGACGCTTGAGCGAAATCAACATCGCCAACGAGCTTCTTTTTGCCTTCACCTTTTTCAGGTGCATCGACACGGTTGATACCCACATCGATGACCACGGCACCTGGCTTGATCCAATCACCTTTGACCATTTCAGGGCGACCGACGGCTGCGACCAGGATGTCGGCTTCACGGCAACGGGCCTCTAAATCTTCAGTTCTGGAATGTGCGATGCTGACGGTGCAGCTTTCGTTCAGTAAAAGTGCTGCCATGGGTTTGCCAACGATGTTGGACCGGCCCAATACCAACGCGCGTTTGCCAGACAATGAGCCAAAATGATCTTTTAGCATCAACAGGCAACCATAAGGCGTGCACGGAACCAGGGCACTTTGCCCGGTCCATAAGCGGCCGACGTTGAGTATATGAAAGCCGTCGACATCCTTGTCCGGATCAATCGCCGCCAAGACTTTGCTCTCGTCGATATGTGACGGCAGCGGCAATTGAACAAGAATGCCGTTACAGGCCTTATCATCGTTCAATGTCTTAATCATCGATAACAGCGTGGCCTCGGGGGTGTCAGCATCAAGACGGTGCGTGACTGATTCCATGCCAGCTTCAACGGTCTGTGTGCCTTTGTTGCGGACATACACCTGGCTCGCAGGATCTTCACCGACCAAAATCACTGTAAGGTTAGGCTTTAAGCCATGAGCGTCAGTGATCTTGGCAACTTTGGCGCCGACGCGTTCGCGCAAACCTGCGGCGAAAGCTTTTCCATCAATGATTTTAGCATCGCTCATTATTTTTATCCCTCACGTTGAATGGTCAATTATCTGCTGAAGAGTGGCTTTAAGATTTTTGCCGTCACCACGAATGAAAAGTGTCTTGTTACGCTCTGTCTGTCCCCGAATAACCTGACAATCTGTTTTTCGCAAACGCCACTATTTTGCCAGTAACTTTATGACGGCAGTGTTGGCTTTACCTTTCTCTGGAACGGCGGTGACTGCGAGCTTAAGTGCGCCGTTTCCTTGTGCATCAGCGACGACGTCGCCAATAGAGTCTCTGGATGCGTCCGGGGTCACGCGAAGTTGGACCTCAAGTCCTTCTGGAACAACTTTAAAAGGCGTCTCAGCCAATGCGAAGTGCAAGACGCGCAATAACGTCTTTGGCAAACCATAGGAGCAAAATCAGGATAACTGGAGAGATGTCGACGCCCCCAAGGTCCGGCAGCATCGCTCGAATACGGCTGAGTAAAGGCTCCGTCAGGCGTGTCACCACGTCGTAAATCATGCGCACGAATTGATTGGATAGATTGATCACGTTGAATGTGATGAGCCAGCTCATGATAACACCGATAATGAGCACCCACGTATATAACTCAATGAGGTGATAAAGCAGTGCCAGTGCTGGGCCAATAACAACGTCCATGATCGTCCTTTCTTATGCGCGTGCACAGGCACGCTGAAATCGAACATAAGGTAGTTGTCCAGCTTCCGCCACGCAAGTAGGCGAATGACGTTCTCTATCAGTTAAGGGGGTGCCTGCTCGCATACTCGTGATGTGATGTTAGTCGCATCATTTCTGTGAGTGCCGTATTTTGGCACGATGGCACATATATTACTCGTTGAAGATGATCTGGATTTGCGGGAAATGCTCAAGGCTATTCTTGCCGATGAAGGGCATCATGTCGTCGATGTTAGTGATGGTCAGGCGGCGCTGACTGCAATTCGAGGTGGCCAACCAGACTTAATCGTCAGTGATATCATCATGGATGGTATGGAGGGTATCGCGGCGATTATGGCGTTTCGAAAGCTGCTGCCGTAAACTCCCATCATCGCAATGTCGGGCAACGAGCTTTATTTAAGCAACAGTGAAAAACTTGGTGCGGACTTGGGATTATTGAAACCGTTCACACGCGCGACTTTTCTGTCTGAAATTAACGCCTTGTTGGATGCTTCTGAACGGCAACTCTTGACGGCAGGTGCCTGAGTCCGCACTTTCCTTTCATGATTATAGGAGGGTGATATGGCAGAAAAGTTGGAAGCCAAAGCGCGGCAAGCTGCGTTGAGTGATTTAAGTAAATGGTCCGAGGTCGGTGGACGTGATGCGATTAGCCGCATCTATAAGTTTAAAAACTTTAATCAAGCGTTTGGTTTCATGAGTCGTGTCGCGATGAAGGCCGAGAAAATGGATCATCATCCCGAGTGGTACAATGTCTACACGACGGTGGATGTGACGCTTGCCACCCACGATGCAGGCGGTGTGACGGCATTGGATATTGAGATGGCCAAGTTCATGGATAAAGTGGCCGCTTCTATTTAGGGGGCTATTGCGCTGCGACTTTTTTGCTGAGCGTCTCAAGCATTTTTAGAAATAATGAGCTCGGCACCGCAAACCCTTTGCCGCCAAGGCGATTCTTTGTGTGGGCAGCGTGCACCACCGCCAATCGGTATTCTTTTCCATCCGAAAATACGATAGGCGAGCCACTGTCGCCGGGAACGGCTTGGCACTGATACTCTGCAATTTTGAGGCCTTTGGTAAACCCAAGCATTAGGCATGCAGGATGCGCCGTCAGTACTTGGCCACGGTCACCACTGTACCCTGCCTGAGTAAAAACGGTTTTCGCTTTACGGAGCTTCCAGAAAATATCTTCGGTATAAGCGGCAGGGCGGACAATGCCGGTAGTCGGGCTTGGGTCGTCTTCCAACACGATGAGTGCCCAGTCATAGACAACAGCATGGACCGTTGATTTACGTAACGGATCATGACCGGGTGCGGGATGAATTTCAGCGGCGACGGAATGGAAAATGTACTCACCGCGGTCCCAGCCTGCGACAAAATGCAAACTCTCTGGGGGCATATACCCGCCCGTATTTCGGTTGATCAGGCAGTGCGCTGACGTCACGACAATTTTAGGGGCAACGACGGTTGCTGTGCAGTGACCGCGCCCGGCTTTGTTAAAACGTCCAACAGCAGTTCAGGGATAGACCCAGGAATCCGCCTTCACACGAACATCGCCAGCACCGTAAGCGCTGGTTTTGGCTTATAATTATAATCGGCGGTTTGGGCGTTGGCTGCGGCGCCGATGAGACCGATGAATAAAGGGGGTATGAGGGCTTTGATCATTGAGGCGCCATTCGAAGCGCGCCATCCAGGCGAACGACTTCGCCGTTCATCATGACATTGTCGATCATATGCATTGCGAGCTTGGCATATTCGTCAGGATCACCAAGCCGGGACGGAAACGGGACACTATCGCCAAGCGCTTTTTGAACGTCGTCTGGCAGGCCATATAGCATGGGCGTGCCAAAGATGCCGGGGCGATGGCTAAAACCCGCACCCCGCTTTTGGCGAGCTCGCGGGCCACAGGTAATGTCATGGATGTAACACCACCTTTGGACGCGGCATAGGCGGCCTGGCCAATCTGGCCATCAAAGGCAGCGATGGACGCTGTGTTGATGATGACGCCGCGTTCAGCAGTCTCGAGTGCATCGAGTGCCTGCATGTCTGCGGCGGCAAGGCGCATGAGATTGAACGAGCCAATCAGATTGATGTTAATGACTTTGGCGAATGTCTCTAGAGGCTACGCGCCATCTCGTCCGACAATTTTCTTGGGCGGCGCAATTCCGGCGCAACTGACGAGGATACGCGCTGGGCCGTGTTTTTCACGGGCCTCGGCGACGGCGGCTTCGGCACTTTCTGCACTCGACACGTCACAGCTGACAGCAATCCCGCCGATTTCGTCTGCCATTTTTTGTGCGGCATTCATATTCAGATCAAAAAGCGCGACCTTGGCACCATTTGCTGCTAAGGCTTGTGCTGTGGCAGCGCCAAGTCCGGATGCACCACCTGTGACGATCGCTGCGTGACCTGAGACGTCCATCTTCGTATCCTTTCTATTAATCGATTTAAATGTGTAGCAAGAGATTGAGTGAGCGACAACGTGAGCCGGACACCGGAAGAAAATGAGAAGATCGTCGCCGAAGGCTTTATTGAAAAGGCGCGTCGTACTTTAGGGCGTATCCCTTTTACAGACGAAGCCGTTGCCGCATACTATTGCGCAACAGATGATGCGACACCGGGCCGTGTCCGGATAACCTTGATGGCGGCATTGGCATATTTCATTGTGCCGATCGACGTGATACCGGATTTTATTGCAATGCTGGGTTTCACTGATGATGCAGCGGTATTCTGGGCGGCGTGGCGATCTGTTCAAGGACATGTGACAGATCAACATCGCAACAAAGCTCGCGCATTCTTAAATCGAAAGTCGACAGAAAAGCCACGTATTAATGATGGCTCATCTTGAGGAGGAAATATTGACCACACCACTTTGGCAGCCCACGCAAGACCAGATAGACGGCGCACGGATGACAGAAATCCGCCACCACATTGAAAAGCAATGGAGCGTTGAGTTGAAAGATTCCAGTGAGCTTTGGAATTTTTCAGTGACCGAGCTTGAAAAATTCTGGACCTCAGTGTGGGACTATAGCGACATCATCGCTGAGACCCGTGGTGCACGTATTTTGGCCGATGGCAACAAGATGCCTGGTGCGAAATGGTTCCCAGATGCCCGACTGAACTTTGCTGAGAATTTGCTGAAACGTCGCGATGACGGCGAAGCCATGGTGTTCAACGGCGAAAATAAAATTATCCGGCGACTGACGTTTAAAGAAGTCTTTGAACAAGTATCCGTAACGACACAAATTCTGGCTAACCTTGGTGTTGCTGAAGGTGACCGGGTTGCCGGGTATTTGCCGAATATGCCGGAAACAATTATTGCGATGATGGCAACGAATGCATTGGGGGCTGTGTGGTCATCATGCTCGCCAGACTTTGGTGAGCAGGGCGTGTTAGACCGGTTCAGGCAGATCACCCCAAAAGTCTTATTCTGCACTGATGGGTATTGGTATAATGGCAAGCGCCATGATGTACGCGCAAAGACAGCCGGGATCGCAAACCAACTGCCAAGCATCACAAAAACAATTTTGTTTCCCTACGGGGACCAGGCTGCAGACGTCGGTCTATTAACGAATGCCATGACGTACGAAGAGGCTGCAGCAGGGCTTGTCCCTAGCGACATCGCGTTTCGCCAACTGCCGTTTGATCACCCTCTATATATTATGTTCTCGAGCGGTACCACGGGTGCGCCAAAATGCATCGTCCATTCGCAAGGTGGCGTGTTATTGAAGCATGCGACGGAACAGCCACTGCATTGCGATATCCGCAAAGATGATCGGGTGTTCTTTTTCACCACATGCGGTTGGATGATGTGGAATTGGTTGGTCACCAATCTGGCATGGGGTGCCACGTTGTTACTGTATGATGGATCGCCGTTCTATCCGACAGGCGAGACCTTGTTCACTTTTGCTGACGAAGAAAAAATGACGCTGTTTGGCACATCGGCCAAGTTTGTCGATGCGCTGAACAAAGCAGAACTCCGACCTCGTGATACCCACGATTTATCATCGATCCGCATGTTCTGTTCAACTGGATCGCCTTTGGCCCCCGAGGGGTTTGATTACGTTTATGATGCGGTGAAAACGGATATTCATCTGGTTTCGTTCTCGGGCGGCACCGATATCATGGGATGTTTTTGTGGAGGTGACGTCACACGTCCGGTATGGCGCGGTGAGATTCAGGCACGCTTTCTTGGCATGGCCGCTAATGTCTTCGATGAAGAAGGGCAGCCCGTCCAAGGCAAAAAAGGTGAACTGGTTTGTACAAAACCGTTCCCAACAGTGCCGATTGAGTTTCTTGATGATCCAGGTGATGCACGCTTTAAGGCGGCGTATTTCGAGATGTTTCCAAATATCTGGACACATGGCGATTATGTAATGCTGACGGAACATGATGGCATCGTCATCTTTGGGCGATCTGATGCAACGTTGAATCCGGGTGGTGTGCGGATCGGCACGGCGGAGATCTACCGCCAAGTTGAGAAGCTTGCGGAAGTTCAGGAAACCATTGTGATTGGTCAGGAGTGGGACAATGACGTGCGGGTTGTCCTGTTTGTCATTGTTCGGGACGGCTATGAACTGGATGACGAGCTGATTGCGAAGATACGTAAACAGGTGCGAGACAATTGCACGCCACGTCACGTGCCGGCAAAAGTCATTGCTGTTAAAGATATACCGCGCACAAAGTCTGGAAAGATCACCGAACTTGCTGTTCGCGATATCGTACACGGCCGCCCAATCAAGAATAAAGAGGCGCTGGCGAACCCTGATGCATTGAAGCTGTTTGAGGATCTGGCCGAGCTTAAAGTCTAGCGACCTGTCGTGTTGGTTTTGCCCTAGATTTCAACGTTGGCAATAGACCGGTACATTGCCTGAAGTGCACTCGGCGCCGTGCTGTCGCCAGACTTGGCGCGTTTGACGAGCTGTTCGACGCAGGCTTCGGTGATGGCCCTGAGTTCTGACGATTCCATTTCACCAAGAAATTGATCGGGGTTGTTTCGAATGGCCAAGATGAATGGGTTACTCATGAATTTTTCTCCAAGCGGCGTTTCGTCGCCAGTCTTGATGCTGATTCTTTGGCTTCGACTATGAGCCAATCACGAAAGGCGCGGACTTTTGGGCGATCAATGTTCGTTTCAGTGACCGCGACATGATAGCTATACTACGCTGTGAGCGCGAGATCAAAAGGTGCTACAAGCTTACCGGCATCAATATAGTCAGCAACCAAAAGGTCACGCCCCAAAGCGACGCCGTCACCCGCCATTGCAGCCTGTATCACCAAGTTTGCATGGGTGTAGCCGGGTCCTCGCGTTGGGTCGATATCGTTAAGACCTGCTTCTTGCAGCCACATGGTCCAATCTTGGATCATGTCGTCATGGGTAAGTGTGTGATGGCGAAGGTCTGAAGGCTTTTTTAAGCCATTGCCTTGCGTCAGCAATTCTGGGGCACAAACCGGGAAGATATCTTCACGCATAAGTTCTTCGCTAATAAGTCCGGGCCAATTACCCATCCCATTGCGCACACCGATATCAATCCCATCGCGGTCATAATCGGCAATGGCATTAGAGCTCGCCAAGCGGATGTCGATGTCTGGATTGAGTTTGCGGAACCGGACCATCCGCGGCATGAGCCACGTTGCGGCAAGGCTGTCCATTGTTGCAATTGTCAGGATGCCGGATTGATCGCGTCGTTTTACACGGCTTAACGCGGCATCCATCGAATCAAACGCATCTGTGAGTTCTGGCAATAATGTCTGTCCGGCATCGGTCAATATATGCTGTCGGTTCCAGCGCAGGAAAAGGATCAAGCCAATCTGTTCTTCGAGGGACTTAATTTGATGCGAGACAGCAGCCTGCGTGACATTCAGTTCATCCGCAGCTCGGGTGAAGCTGAGATGACGCGCAGCCGCTTCAAAAGCGCAGAGAGCATTGAGGGAGGGCAGGCGATGGGACATAAATACCAACATTTTTCATAAGGTTTAATTATTTATTTATATCTTATATATGATGCGATAATCACCTAACTAATTGATATAAGTAGAAATATATATTGTTCTCGTAGCATTCGGATAATATTTTCTAATGATTATATAAATTAATGTCGTTTGTTGATATGCGAGATAGCGGGTATTTATTTGTTCATCGACGCCATACTGAAATTGTTCAGCTGGCTCCGACGAGGAGAAAACAAATGACCAGTATTATGAAAATGTTTCCTGCAGCAACCGGCGTTGGCCGCGAGTTATTCAAAGCCAGCATGATTGCTGTGTTTGTGCTGCCTGAGCGTGGACTGGATGTGCTCCATACGTGGGGCCAGCGTATCGAATCTCGCCAAATGCTTGGCCATATTGAATGGCAGCGGCTTGATGACATGGGTATGACCCCTGAAGATGGTGCACGTGAGAGCGCAAAACCGTTCTGGCGCGCCTAACTCTAAGATCAATGAGTTGTAGAGAGAGCGACCTTTTTCCAAGCGGGGTCGCTCTTTTTTTTTTATGCGCCAGATTTTCTGAAATACTTAGGATGTACGGAAAGAGGATAGATCAATGCTTGAATATTTACGGATGATGGTGCGCTATAATAAGTGGGCGAACGCAAAGCTGAACACGGCGATCATGGATATTAGTGATGACGCCTACATGGCCAAGCGCGAGGCCTTCTTTGGTTCCATTCACGGCGGCCTCAATCATATTCTTTTGGTCGACCGGATTTGGCGGGGCCGCGTTGAAGGCAATCCCCACCCGGCGGACCGTCTGGACATCATTGTGACAGATGACCGAGAGGCATTTGTAAGCGAGCGCATGGTAGAAGACGATATCCTTATCGACTTCACAGATAGCTTTGATGAAAAAAGTCTTGATGAAAAAGTGACGTATTCATCTTTGATTGGGTTCACGGGTAAAGACCCAAGGCGGCTTATTCTGGCGCACATGTTCAATCACGCAACGCATCACCGGGGCCAGGTCCATGCCCTTTTAACGCAAGTGCCAGCTGATCCGCCGCCACTCGATTTAATGATTTATATCCGCGAGACCGAGGCTGGATAAATCTAGCCTCGTCACAGTCTTTACAGGATGCAGTGTTTGGCGAAATCAGCAGCTTCGTTTGCTGACCAGTCACCTTTAGGCTTCTCTTTGAGGTCAGCGCACCATTCTTTGGATCCGACTTCTGGTGAACAGGCGGAAAGGCTCGCAACGGCAACGAGTGCAAATGCCAGAATACCGAATCGTAAAAATTTAGTGCGAATATGAATTCTCCAAGATTAATAGTGTGATCGAATGAGGTTCTAGATTACGGGCTAAAAGTGTGGCGTCTTTAAGATGTTTTCACAACCAATAGCGATACATCATCTTTAACGGGTATCGCGCCGCGAAACGTTTCTAGGTCTTTTAGAAGCGCTTCAGAGATAGCTTGGCTGCTATGTGACTTGGATACCTCGACAGTCGCCTTCAACCGATCAAGGCCATATGCCTCGCCTGCCGCATTCGATGCTTCGCAAATACCGTCTGTATAAGCGATGAGAATGCCATTCTTTGGGAACGTGCCGGACATATTTCTAAAGGACCATGACTGATCAACGCCAAGGGGGATATCTTCACCATCCAGCGCGGTGAATGCGTTTGAATCAATATCGTACACAAGTGCGGGCTCATGCCCTGCTGAAATCCAGGTAAACCGGTGTTGCCCCGGCGTTAGCAATAATTGGAAAAGTGTAAGAGACCGACCGCCGGAACTATCTTCGCACAACTGGCGATTAACGGAATCAAATAAATCAGCAGGTGATGAGGCGAAATCTGTATAGGTCCGGATCATTGCCCGTGCTGTTACCATTAACAGTGCCGCGCTAATCCCATGACCTGTAACATCTCCGATGATGGCGGCGATTCGCTCATCGTCCATCGGAATGAAATCCTGATAATCACCACCAATCTCGTCGCAATAGATCGTTGTGCTTGCGATATCGAAGCCATCTATTGCGGGTGCTGAGCTTGGGACAAAATGTTGCTGGATTTCCTGTGCGGCGAGTAAGTCACGCTTGACGCGCACTTGCTCTTCGAGCGCTGGCACGAGGCGATTAAATTCCCGTGCAAGATCACCAAGTTCGTCACTGGATGTGTCATCTACGCGCGTACTGAAGTCGCCGGTTTCCAATTGCGTAGCGGCTGCGTGTAATTGGCGGATTGGTTTGGTCAACGTTCTTGCACCATAAATTGCCAAGCCAATGGCACTGATTCCGGCGAAGACGGCAAAGATCACAGCATTCCTGAGTTGGGCCTGGTACGATGCTCTGACAATAGCTTCGGCCTGGTCTTGAGCGCTCGTAATCACCTGCTCGGGGAACGTTGCGGCGAGATGCCATGCGACGTCTTCGGTTCGACCAAGCGGGCCAAAGGACCATGCTTCGCGGACGCCACTTCGTGTGACGAATTCCATGCCAGGGACGCCACTTCTGATGTCACTTGCGACCTTGAGCCAGGCATCGTCGCCATCCAGTAACATTGGCCTCATAAGGTCATGGACACGCCAGTTGCCTGTATTCGCTTCAAGCACAGCAACTTCGTTTGGCAGCAGTTGTGGTTCATCGTCTGGCACGGCAATCAAGTACGCGGATGCTTCGGGGGGCAGATGAGTTGGATTAATTGATTTTGTCAAAAGTGCATCGGTACGAATTGTAATGCGCGCAACACCAACAATTTGACCGCTTGATGTTTGAACCGGTGTCGTCACAGAGCGTCGATTTACAGCCTCGCCTTTTGTAAACCATGATGTGGCACCCCGTTCAATTGTCCTAAAATACCAATCACTCTCACGCGGATCTTGTTTCCCTGTGGTAACGCCAGCTGGGTAAGATAACGTCAGGCCACTTTCAAACGAGACGGAAATAGAATCAACGAAAGTGCGGTTTCTCTGATAGACGGTTCGTGCAACGTCGGTGATGCCAATGAGGCGATACAATGTGCCTGCAATTTGATCCTTTGCAGAATCGGCCGCAATGAAGGACCCCATTTTATATAAATCGATCGGCAGTTCAGTCTGGCTGCCCTGAAGATTTTGATCGTGCAGTGAGAACTCTCCAAGGTCCGCGGTCTCGCTCAATTCTGAAACAGAAACAGTCATGCGTTCTGTGACGTTTGATGCAAACGCGCGGACAGCACGGTCCATCTGTTTCTGTTCAGTGACCAGTGTTATAGCGCCTTGCTCTGTCACGCGCCGCAACTCGCGGGTCAGGCGGTCCGACAGCAATGTCTTGCCGCGCTCTGCCATTTCAAGGCTGAACTCGTTCGTTGAGCGCAAATACATAAACGACGCAGCTGCCAAAGGCAGCACGGTCAAAATAACGAAACAAATTGTCAGCTTTGTTGTGATCTTCATTGAACGTACGACTGCTGCCTTGTGGAAGTATTGGTCACTTATTTGTCCTTTGCACCATCACCCGTAATGATGACAACTTTGCCTGTGGATTTACGTGAAGTCAGCGTTTCATGGGCGATATTAACGTCTTCCATTGGGAAAACGTGGGACACATGTGGCTTTATTTTTCCTGCTTTGAACCAGTCCAATAATTCTGCAAATGAATTGGTGATCAGGCTTGGGTCAAGCTTTCGGTGCGCGCCCCAATAGTAGCCAATGACGGACAGGTTCTTTACCAACAGAATGTTTGCTGGAATTTGTGGCACGGTCCCGCTTGCAAAGCCTAAGACAAGAATTCTTCCACCCGGAATGGTTGCCCGTAAACTTGCATCAAATGCAGAGCCACCGACAGGATCGTAGACGGCATCAGCGCCTCGGCCGTCGGTCAGAGCTTTCACCCGCTCGCGAATATCTTCACTGCGGTAATCGATCAGGTCGTCAGCGCCATACTGTTTTGCAATGGCCAGTTTGTCAGCGCCCCCCGCGGTCGCGATGACCCGAGCCCCCAAAGCCTTGCCAATTTCAACGGCTGTTAATCCAACGCCGCCGGCGGCGCCGTGTACGAGCAAAGTCTCGCCGGGTTGAATTTTAAGCTTGTTGACCAGGCCAATGTGCGAGGTGCCATAAACGATTGAAAATCCAGCAGCCTCAACAAATGTCATGTTGGTGGGAATGACATAGGTATCCTACGCACGCGCGACGGCTTCTTCGGCGTATCCGCCAAAATCTACACATGCCATGACACGGTCACCGACGGTGAAACCCGTCACATCTGAAGATACTTCGGTAATAAATCCAGAAACTTCCAAGCCGGGTGCAAACGGGAGTTGCGGCTTAACCTGGTACTGTCCTTTGACCATTAAGGTGTCGGCAAAGTTAACGCCACACGCCCGCACCGCAATGCGGACAAAGCCTGATGGCAGGTCTGGAGAGGGCAGATCTCCGACACTTAAAGGCTGGTCGCTATTAAATTCCTGGCAAACTACGGCACGCATTCAGAAAGCTCCTACTTGAAATGATGTGACCCATATGGTTTTTCTCATTCCATTGCATCATGGGTATGCGAATATGATAGATGAGCCGCGAAGAAAACCCAAGGCGCGGCATGCGAAAGTTGAAAAAATGCGTGGATTTTTTGGTATCGGTGTCGAAGGCATTTCTAAAGAGATGAATGTCGGCAATTTGTTTCGCTCAGCACATGCGTTTGATGCGAGTTTTGTGTTTACCGTGAATGCGAATTACACCCGGCGAGGTGGACAGCGGTCAGATACGTCTGACTCACTCGCTCACTTGCCGTTTTATGGTTTTCCAGACGTGGGGTCGATGATGCTGCCAAGCGATTGTCAGCTGGTTGGTGTTGAGTTGCTCGACGAATCTGTTGAACTGCCAAGCTTTCGTCATCCAACGCAGGCAGCGTATGTTTTAGGCCCCGAGCGCGGCGAATTATCGCCAGAAATGCTTGAGAAATGTGATCATATCCTCAAAATTCCAACCAAGTTCTGTATTAACGTCGGCATTGCCGGTGCGCTAGTGATGTATGACCGTGTTCAGTCTATGGGCCGGTTTGCGCCCAGACCCGTTCGCGCTGGTGGGCCGACAGAATTGTTAAAGCCACCAAGCCATGGCGGCCCAAAATTCCGTACGGATGTTGAGGCATACCGCGAACCGACGCCACAATCTTATAATGATTAAGGGCTTCTTCAGCTTGCCTTAAGCGTTGGGTGGAAATTCAATAATAACAGTTGTGCCTTTGCCCGGCTCGCTTTCAATACGAATGCGGCCGCCGCTGGCTTCTGTAAGCCCTGTAACAATAGATAAACCAAGTCCGACACCTTCATGTGCATTGTAATGGTTCACGTTTGCCTGACCAAACAGTTGCAGGACTTGATCAATGTATTTTGCTTCGATACCGACACCAGTGTCCTCGACGGCAATTATGGTGACGCCAAGATTATCTCGCGATAACCGGATGGTAATGCGGCCCTGCGGCGGTGTGAACTTTATCGCATTCGATAACAAATTGATGATGATTTGTTGTATTGAACGTTCGTCTCCGAGGAACGGTTCTTCACCTAACATTGAAATTATTTGTAGGGTCAGATCATTTTCGTCAGATAGTTGCTTAACAAGCTCGACGCATTTATGGGCAACCGCATCCAGGTCAACAGGTTCGCGTTCCAACTCTCTTGTGCCGCCCTGCAGCGCGATGAGCGCTAGAATATCTTCAATTAATTGAAGCTGAATATTTCCAGCATCTTCAATAGTTTCAGCGTATTCCAAATATCGCTCGTCACCCAAGTCTCCATAGAGTTGGCTTTTCAACATCTGTGCGTACCCAATGACAGCGTTTAAAGGGGTGCGCAGTTCATGGCTCATATGGGCGAGAAAAAGGGACTTCGCATCGCTCTCAGCGCTCGCCTTCGCCACAGATACTTGCAGCATTTCATTCATCGAATGCAACTGTTCGGTACGATCATTAACCTGAGTTTCAAGAGCGCCCCGACCCGAGACAAGACGGTCCAGGGCAAATGTGAGTGCGAGAATGAGGAGAATACCAACCGCCACTAAAAAGATGTAGTCATTGGAA
>Ga0115568_10002051_pt1 | contig 14218 bp, 10 predicted proteins | sample COGITO_mtgs_1204_FD_87296 | JGI IMG/M metagenome (GOLD analysis project Ga0115568, IMG submission 87296) | Pelagic marine microbial communities from North Sea - COGITO_mtgs_120426 | ecosystem: Environmental > Aquatic > Marine > Epipelagic | place: Germany:Helgoland, sampling site Kabeltonne...
AGATTTTAAATGGCATGCAGATTTTAAGCAATCAGAAGAATATATTAAGATGATTACATTAAATGCTTTACTTAATGGTATTCCAGAAGGTATTGTGTTAAACGTAAATATTCCTAAACTAAAAAAAGAAGAGATTAAAGGGGTAAAAATTTGCCGACAAGCAAATGGTTTTTGGAAAGAAAATTTTGATAAACGTAAAAACCCAATGGGTAAAGAATATTATTGGCTTTCTGGTGAGTTTGTTAACAAAGACAAAGGCCAAGATACAGATATATATGCTCTAGAAACTGGCTATATTTCTGTAGTTCCTGTTCAATTTGATATGACAGCACATCATATGATTCAAAAATTAAATTCATGGGAACTATAAAAAAGGATATTTTAATAGGAGTTTTAATTTCTTTGTTTGCAACTTTTGGCGGCGTGTTCTTGTATTTAGAGTATTTTTCGAGATATGAATTTTACGAAACCATAGATTTAATTAAAGAAGGAAGATTGTATGGTAAAGTACTGTCTTTAGCCGCAATTCCTAATTTGTTTGTTTTCTTTATTTTTATTAAAAAGAAGCAAGATTACAAAGCGAAAGGAGTTTTATTAGCAACCATTTTAATAGCATTTACAACTTTAGTTTTAAAGTTTTTCTAATTTAGAAAGTATGAAATATTACATCATTGCTGGTGAAGCATCTGGAGATTTACATGGTTCAAATTTAATGAAGACATTGTATCAAGAAGATACAAATGCAGATATACGTTTTTGGGGTGGGGATTTAATGCAAGCCGCTGGTGGTCAAATAGTAAGTCATTATAAAGAAAGGGCTTTTATGGGCTTTTTTGAAGTGTTAATGAATTTATCTAAAGTATTAGGTTTTATCAAATTTTGTAAAAAAGACATTGCTATATTTAATCCTGATGTTGTTGTTTTTATTGATAATTCAGGTTTTAATTTACGCGTTGCAAAATGGGCTAAAGAAAAAGGCTTTAGAACCAATTATTATATTTCTCCGCAAGTTTGGGCAAGTAGAGTAAGTAGAGTGGAGGCCATTAAAAGAGATGTCGATCAAATGTTCGTAATTCTTCCTTTTGAAAAAGCATTTTATGAAAAATACAATTACAAAGTTCAATTTGTTGGTCATCCATTGATTGACGCAATTGCTGATAGAAAACAAGTAGATGAGGTAGCTTTCAAGAAAGAACATAATTTAACTAATAAACCCATTATAGCTTTATTGCCCGGTAGTAGAAAGCAAGAAATTACAAAAATGCTTTCCGTAATGTTGTCTTTAATTGAAGATTTTTCTGAATATCAATTTGTAATAGCAGGAGCAACAAGAGAAGATTTAAGTTTTTATCAGAAAATTATAGCAAATAGAAATGTCAGTTTCATCAACAATAAAACTTACGATTTATTAAGTATTTCTTATGTGGCTTTAGTTGCTTCTGGAACAGCAACTTTAGAGACTGCTTTGTTTAAAGTGCCACAAGTTGTTTGTTATAAAGGAGGCAATATTTCGTATCAGATAGCAAAGAGAATCATTACTTTAAAATTTATTTCTTTGGTAAACTTAATTATGGACAAAGAAGTTGTAAAGGAATTAATTCAAAATGATTTTAATAGCAAAAATTTAAAAACAGAGTTAACCAAGATTTTAGAAGAGAGTCATCGTGAAAAGTTGTTTTTAGAGTATTTTGAATTAGAAAAATTACTAGGAGGTAAAGGTGCTTCGGAAAAAGTTGCAAAGCAAATTGTAAGTTATTTAAAATAAGAGACAAGTTGAAGAAAATATTAGTTGTAATTGTTGTTTTTTCTTTAATGATGAGTTCTTGCTCATCTTCTAAAAGGGTTGTTAAAATCAATAAAAAGCCAATTACTAAAGTTGATAGAATTGTAGAAAATGCTTTAGAATTTAAAGGAGTTCGTTACCGATTTGGAGGTACAACAAGAAGTGGAATTGATTGCTCTGGTGTTATTTATGTTGCTTTTGGAGATGAAGGTGTAAGTTTACCGAGAGTATCAAGAGATATGGCTAAAAAGGGACGAAAAATCGCTTTAAGTAAAGTTAAAAAAGGGGATTTGCTATTTTTTAGAACAGCTAATCGAAGAAAAAGTATTAATCATGTAGGGCTAGTCGTTTCTCATAGAAAAGGAGAAATTAGGTTTGTACATGCAACATCTTCAAAAGGAGTTATTGTTTCTTTATTATCAGAAAAATACTGGAAAAAAGCTTTTGTAAAAGCAACTAAGATTCTGTAGTCAGTCGTTAAAGTTATTTTCACTAACTTTAACTTGCTATGAAAAGGTTATTACATTATTTACCCTTGCACTTTGTTGTGCTTGGAATTCTTGGAATATTTTTCCAATTTTTTACTCAATTTTGGATTCTTAACCCGAAAGAGACCTTGTTCTTGCTTGGCTTTATAACTGTTCTTGTTTATGTAATCAAGAACAGAGTTTTAAGAACACTCATTACCTTTTTACTATTCTTTTTTATTGGTGTTTCTTCTGTATATATTAATGATTACCGGAATTATGATTCGTTTTATGATCATCATTTAAAAGAAAATTCAATTGTAATCTTACAGATTCATTCCATTTTAAAACCAGGGAATTATTATCATAAATATGAAGCAAAAGTTCTTAAAGTTGATGATAAAAAAACAATAGGTACTTTATTGGTTAATATTAAAAAAGATAGTACGTCTATTCCTTTAAAAGTTGACAGCAAGTTGCTTTTAAAACCTATTTTAAAGGAGGTGATTCCGCCCTTAAACCCACATCAATTTAATTATAAGTCATATTTAGCCAAACAAGGCATTCATCACGAATTATTTTCCGAGAATGGGCAGTTTTTACATTTAAATTCTCAAAGAACTACTTTGTTGGGTTTGTCAGCAAAGTTTAGAAATCAGATTCAAGAATCATTACATAAATATAATTTTAAGAAAAATGAGTTGTCTGTTATTTCCGCTTTATTATTGGGGCAACGACAAGATATTTCGAAAGAGTTAATAAAAGATTATCAAAGAGCGGGTGCAGTTCATATTTTAGCTGTTTCAGGTTTACATGTAGGTGTTATTTTATTGATTTTAGCTTTTATTTTTAAACCGATAGAAAGATTAAAATACGGTAAATTTTTAAAAACGATTATCATCGTTCTTTTACTTTGGATGTTTGCCTTTATTGCAGGTCTTTCTGCATCGGTAGTTAGAGCGGTTACTATGTTTACTTTTTTGGCGATAGGAATGTCGTTTAAAAGAAAGAACGTAGTTGAGTTTTCTTTTATTTCTTCGATGTTTTTCTTGTTGTTGATCAAACCAATGTTTTTATTTGACGTTGGTTTTCAGCTAAGTTATTCAGCTGTTTTTGGTATACTTTGGACTCAACCAAAAATATATGACATTTGGAAGCCAAGGTTCAAAATTTTCGATTTTTTTTGGCAATTGGTTACGGTTTCTATTGCTGCCCAAATCGGTATTTTACCTTTAAGTATTTATTATTTTCAACAGTTTCCGGGCTTGTTTTTAGCATCTAATTTGGTTATTATTCCTTTTTTAGGCGCAATTTTAATAGGAGGGGTTTTGGTGATAAGTTTGTCTCTGTTAAATATATTACCTCAATTTTTAGCAGATTTTTATGGAATGATTATTTCTTTGATGAATACATTTATAAGTTGGGTTTCTCATCAAGAACAATTCTTATTTAAAGAAATTTCTGTTTCATTTCAGTTAATGTTGTGTTGGTATGTTGTTATCTTTTTAGGTATTTACTTTTTATTACATAAAACATCAATAAAACTTATTTATTTTTTCATTTCTATCGCTTTATTGCAAAGTGTTTTTCTTTTAGAATCAAATAAAAATAAATCAAAAGAAGAAATAATTGTTTTTCATAAAAGTAGATTTTCTATGATTGGAAAAAGGATAGGTGAACGACTCCTTTTACAGCACAATATAGATAGTTTAAGGTTCTTGAAGGAAAACAGTATAAAATCATACAGCATAGCAGAGAGTATAACTGAAATAAAAGAAACAAATTTTAAAAACGTTATCAGTTTTTCTAATAAAGATATCTTATTGATAGACAGTTTGGGTATTTATCAGATTTCAGGAATGAATGCACCAATTGTTTTGATGCAATATTCACCTAAAATAAATATGACAAGATTGATTAAAAAGATAGAACCATCACAAATTATTGTTGATGGTTCTAATTACAAAAGTGATGCAATTCGGTGGGAAAATATTTGTATTAGAAATAATGTTCCTTTTCATTATACTGGCATAAAAGGAGCTTATATTTTAAAAAATTAGTCTTTTTTTAATTTAAATTCTGGTTTAAAATTTTTGTTATAAACTTCAAATTGTTCTTTGCTTGTTATGTTTTTGTACTCTTCGTCTTTAAATAGTTTTAAATACAATTCTAATTGGTTTGGATTGTAATAACCTCTTAAAGGCATTATTAAATCACCATTTTCGTTCATAAACACAATAGTTGGGTACGCATTAATTCCTATAGTACTTGCAAAATTATGAGAGCTGTTTCTTCTATTTTTCTTGGTCTTATCATAATTAGGATTTCCATAAGAGGTTCCTTTATAATTCACAGTTTCATTACCTTCTCCATTAAATTTAACAGCATAATAGTTTTTATTTACGTAGTCTGCAACATCTTTATTTTGGAAAGTGTTTCTGTCAAGCATCTTACAAGGACCACACCAATTGGTGTAAACATCCATCATTATTTTTTTTGGTTTCGCTTTCTGAAGTTCTAAGGCTTCATTTAAAGAAATCCAATTTATTTTTTGAGCATTTGTTTGTAAACTAAAAGCCAAAATTGTTAAAAGTAGTATTGTTTTTTTCATGTTGTTTATGATCGCAAATTATATGCCAATTTTATAAAGTATTTTATTTGTTAATACATAATTTTTTAATAACAGCTCTATCCTTAATACATTTTATAGGATAATAGCAGAAAGCAAACTTACATAAATAAAGAAAGCATCAAAAATGATGCCTTCCTTATGTTTTGTTTTAATGTTGATTATCGGACCCCATGCATTAGTTTTTTTAATAATGGATGCAGTGCAAAGGACACTAGACCTAAAGCTATTGGAACAATCGTGAAAATTAAGAAGAAATAAGATAAACCGCTTTCCTGAGATATTTTCTCAATATCACCTCCAATATAATGAGCTAATTTATTTCCTATAGCAATGGCTAGGTAGTATACTCCAAACATGAATGCAACCATTCTTGCAGGAACTAATTTACTCAAGTATGATAGCCCCATAGGAGACAAACATAATTCACCCAACGTATGAAATAAATAGGCTAACACTAGCCAAATCATACTTAATTTAGCAGTTTTTGCTCCTAATGGAATATCTTTTGTAGCAAATGCTAATAATCCAAAACCAATAGCCATAATAATTAAACCCAGTCCATATTTTACTGATGCTGGAGGATTGTATTTACTATCCCATAATTTTGTGAATAGTGGGGCGAAAATAATAATGAATAAAGAATTTAGAATGGCAAACCAAGTAATAGGCACTTCTGTTTCTGTAGCTTGAAATTCAATATATAATTTATAAATTATGATAAACCAAACAATTAAAAAACTAATTCCTAAAATAATGTTTGACAAACTAATTTTACTGAAGGTTTTATTAAATAACTTTATAAGCACGTATGTTATCACTAACATTGGAATAACAGTTACTAATAAATCAATAATCTTAAATATATTTCCGGCAGTACCTTCTAAAATTCTATCTGTAAAATCTCTCGTATAAATAGGTAAAGAACCTGCAGCTTGCTCAAAGGCAGCCCAGAAGAATATCGTAAACAAACAGAAAATTGTAAAGGCAATCATTCTATCACGTTCTATTTTTGTGTATCTCGGAATTCTTACAAGTAATAATATGATAAAAGTGATAGCAGCAACAAGTGCAAAAAATAACGAATCAGACATTCCTGCTATTGAGAAATTTAGTAAGTGAATATTACCTATTTTACTTAAAGGGTCATTGATAATAAATATTAATGCTGAAATAATAAAAACAACAATTAATGAATAATCAAGCATTGAAAATGGATTCAATTTCTCTTCAGTTTTATTCTTACTAGTTAAGTTGGCAGTATTAGTCTCTATTTTTTTTGGTTTATCACCTAGGCTACCAAAAATAGATTGAGCATAATAAAATTGTAACATTCCTAAAAACATAAAGATTCCTGCTAAACCAAAACCATAACTCCATCCAATTTTTTCTCCAACCCAACCACATAGCATGATTCCAATGAAAGCTCCCGCATTTACACCCATATAAAATATGTTGTATGCACCATCTTTCCTGTCATTTTTACCAGCATACATTTTTGAAATAATAGAGGTCATATTAGGTTTAAAAAAACCGTTACCAACAATTAGTAATGCAATTCCTATATATAAAAATGTTGGGGTTTCAATTGCCATGGAAGCATGTCCTAGCGTCATTAATAGTGCACCAATAACAACTGCCATTCTATAGCCTATTTTATTGTCTGCAAGCCAGCCTCCAACAATAGGGGTTAAGTAGACAAATAAAGCGTAGGTTCCCAATAGAGACAAGGCAGTGGATGTATCCCATCCCCATCCTGGGTTATTTCCTGAGATGGCTCCTGTTAAAAATATTACTAATATGGCACGCATTCCATAATAAGAAAATCGCTCCCACATTTCTGTAAAAAATAAAACAAAAAGTCCGGCAGGATGACCAAGAACTTTGTCTTTAAACATATTTTCGATATCTGTTGTCATAATTTTTATTGTAATTAAAGATGAAATCTAAACTAATTATTACTTGTTTAATTTTAATTCTTCAGCACCGTGAGTAAGTCTTTTAAGAGGTTTTAATATGGCTAAGATTAATAAACCAAAAATTGTGCAAAAAATAGCAATTCCTGTAAACACCTCAAATTCTCCAGCGTCTTTAGATAATTCACCAACTAGTCCTGCTACTTTATTTCCCAGTCCTGTGGCAGCAAAGTAAGCACCCATCATAAAAGAAGCATATTTTATTGGTGCTAACTTTGTTATGAAAGATAAAGCAACTGGTGAAGCACATAATTCACCTATAGTGTGAAATAAATATGCTAATACTAACCAAATCATAGCTGATTTTTCAACAATTTTATCACCATTCATTACTACTTCGGTGCTAGCTTTACTCATAAAGAAAAAACCAAAAGCCATAATAATTACTCCAATAGCCATTTTAAATAAGGATGAAGACTCTTTCCCTTTTTTAGCCCATTTATACCAAAAACTTCCAATGGCAGTTCCAAGAATTATAATGAAAAAAGCATTGATTGATTGAAATACCGCTGCAGGAACTTCATTTCCTATGAGAGGCAATGAGAAAGACAATAATCTGTCGGTTTTTTGTTCGGTATATAAACTCATTAAGCCACCAGCTTGTTCAAAGGCACCCCAAAAAACAATAATTATTAAAAAAGATAAAAACATAACAAGCATTCTATCTTTTTCCTTTTTGTTTAATGGCTTTTTCATTACATCTTTATTCAAAGAATCTTTAGCACCAAGAAAATCACCAACACCTGTAAGGTATTTTAAACCATAAAAGTACATAACCTGTCCTAAAGCCATTCCAATGCCAGCCAATCCAAAACCATAATGCCAACCCCATTTAGCAGCAACAATGCCAACGATTAAAGCTCCTAAAAAAGCTCCTAAATTAATACCAATATAGAAAACGTAAAAACCTATATCTCTTCTGTCATCACCTTCTTTATACAAACCACCTACCATGGTAGAGATATTTGGTTTTAACATTCCTACACCTAAAACAATTAAAATTAACCCAGTAAAAAAGGCCCATTGCGCGTCAACAGCAAGGATTCCATGACCAAGACAAAGTAAAAGTCCTCCTACCATCACTGCTTTTTTCTGACCAATAAATTTATCAGCTATCCATCCTCCAGGTATAGAGGTTAAATAGACAAACATGGTATAGGTTCCGTAAAAAGATAAAGTTTCAGCATTTGACCAACCATATCCAGATTGTGGATCACCCATAATAACAGGTGCAGCTAAAAATAATGTAAGTATTGCTCTCATACCATAGTAGGAAAATCGTTCCCACATTTCTACAAAAAATAAAACATATAGTCCAACAGGGTGTCCAAAAAGTTCTTTCTGATGTGGTAATTTAGCTGTATTACTCATAAGTTATCTATTTATTTAGTTGATTCGTTATTTAAATTTTCTTCGATGAAATTTGTCATTTTTGTAAACAGATTTAATCGTGTATTTCTTCCTCTGTAAATTCCATGTGTTCTGTCTGGAACAATAAACATGTCAAATTGTTTGTTCGCTGCAATTAAAGAATTTATCATTCTAAAACTATTTTGTACATGCACATTATCGTCTCCAGTACCATGAACGAGTAAAAATTTTCCTTTTAGTTTGTCAGCATAATTTATTGGAGAGTTTTCATCATAACCGCTTGCATTTTCTTGCGGAGTTTGCATATATCGTTCTGTATACACAGAGTCGTAAAAACGCCAAGAAGTTACAGGTGCAACTGCAATGGCTGCAGTAAAAATATCATTACCTTTTAGCAAACAGTTTGTACTCATAAAGCCACCATAAGACCAACCCCAAATACCAATATTATTGTTATCAATGTAAGGCAGTTCTGCTAACTTTTTTGCTGCTGAGATTTGATCTTCAACTTCATATTTACCCAATTCTTTTTGAGTGATTTTTTTAAATTGTGCACCTTTAAAGCCGGTTCCGCGTCCATCTACACAAACAACAATAACTCCTTTTTGCGCCAACATGTTGTGCCAGTAATCATTAGATCCATTCCATGAGTTTGATACTTGTTGAGAACCTGGCCCAGAATATTGAAACATCAATAATGGGTATTTCTTGTTCTCGTCAAAATCTAAAGGTTTTAGCGTCCACATATTTAAGTCATTTCCATTAATATTAATTGTTGAAAATTCTTTCTGACTCATTTTGTATTCAGCTATTTCCTTTTTTAAACGAGTATTGTCTTTTATCACTTTTAATAATTTTCCTTTACTAGAAAAAAGTGAATAAACTGGTGGAGTTTCAGCGGATGAATATGTATTTATAAAATAGTTTAAGTTTTTACTAAAGGCAGCGGTATTTTGCCCATTACGATTACTTAATAACTTTTTGTTTTTACCGTTTAAACCAATAGAATAAACACCTCTGTTTATAGATCCGTTTTCTACAGATTGATAGTAAATAGTTTTTTTATTTTCGTTAAAACCGTAATATTTAGTTACTTCCCAATTTCCCTTTGTAATTTGATTGATTAGTTTTCCACTAAAATTATAATGATAGATATGATTATAACCATCTTTTTCACTTGTCCATATAAAGCTATTGTCGGCTAAAAAAGTAAGATTATCTGTAATGTCTATATAGGCCTTGTCTATTTCATTCAATAACAAACTAGCACTACTCTTTAAGGCGTCTACTTTGTGTAATCTTAAACTATTTTGATGACGATTTAAAGTCGTTGCAACTAAAATATCAGCATTGTTAGACCATTTAATTCTCGGGATATATTCATAATCTCCCAAAGAAATTTTCTTTGTATTTTTTGAAGAAAGTGTATACATATGTAAAGTTACGTCTGCATTTTTTTCTCCTGCTTTTGGATATTTAAAGACTTGTTGATCAGGATACAAATTTTTTCCAACCATATCCATTGAAAACGTTGGGACCTCAGTTTCATCAAAACGTAAGAAGGCTAAATAATCCCCCGTGCTATTCCATTCAAAAGCCCTTACAAATGCAAATTCTTCTTCGTAAACCCAATCTGTAATACCGTTAATTATATGATTCTTTTTTCCATCATTTGTAACCTGCGTGATTTGATTTGAGGCTAAATTTTTTATAAAAATGTTATTGTCTTTTGCATACGCTACATTTTTATTGTCAGGAGAAAAAATAGGTTCTTGAATTTCCTCACCAATTAAAGTTGCTTTCTGTGATGCAATGTCATAAGCGTAATAAGTCCCCTTTTCAGAATAACGATATATTCCTTCAAAGTTAGTTCCTAAAATTAGTTTTGTTTCATCATTATTAAAACTGTAGGAAGAGAAATTGTTTAAATCCTCCAAATCTCCACTATTTACAATAGTTTCGACTTTTTCTAATGTTTCGTAGCTATATTTATCTAATGATACAATTCTCGTTTTTCTATCATAATTTAAGACTGCATAAAAATCCCCATTCATAGAATTTAAAGAATTCATTCTTTCTGCATAAAATGTTCCGTTCCAGATTTTTTCTAAGGTAATTTCTTTGGTCTGTGAGGTATTTTGTGAGTTTGTTTGTGCAATTATTTTGCAATTAATAAAAAGTACAATTGCGACGAAAATAGGTATGTGCTTCATTCAGACTTTTTTTTGATAAAACTTTGCCAAGTTTACGGAAAAATCAGCAAAAAAAGCATTAAAAAAGGAGAAAACTTGAATATTTACTAATGTTTTACCCGTTTCACTTATCTTTGTTCTTGATAGTATTATACCCCATTAAATGAGTAAACTTATTTCCGGTTTTTCTAAGTTAACAAAAGATGAAAAAATTACATGGTTAACAGAAAATTATTTCCATAATCATCCAGAAAATGAGACTGTTATCAAACAATATTGGAATAGCAATATCGATTTACAACAACTTCATGATGATTTTATCGAAAACACAATTTCAAATTTTTATATGCCTTTTGGCATTGCGCCAAACTTTGTTATAAATGATAGCGACTTCGTCATTCCTATGGTTGTAGAAGAAAGCTCTGTGGTGGCAGCAGCCTCTTTGGTGGCAAAATATTGGAGTACAAGAGGAGGTTTTAAAACTAAAGTAATTGGCACAACAAAAATAGGACAAGTCCATTTTATGTTTGCAGGTGATAAAACTGAAATAGAAAAGTACTTCACTAAAAATAAAACTGAATTATTTGCAGCAACGACATCCATTACAAAGAATATGGATAAACGTGGTGGTGGAATTTTAGATATAAAATTAGTTGATAAAACAGATAAATTAGAAAACTATTACCAATTACATGTCACTTTTGAAACGAAAGATTCAATGGGGGCAAATTTTATAAATTCTTGTTTAGAAGCAATTGCTAAAACATTTGAAAGAGAAGATATAGAAATAGTAATGAGTATTCTTTCTAATTACGTTCCGGAATGTTTGGTAAGAGCAGAAGTGAGTTGTGAAATTGAAGAATTAGGAGGAGAAAACCCTCAGAAGTTTGCAGAGAAATTTTACCAAGCAGTAAAAATTGCAGAGGTAGAGCCTTACCGAGCTGTAACCCATAATAAAGGAATTATGAATGGAATTGATGCTGTTGTTTTAGCAACTGGTAACGATTTTAGGGCTGTAGAAGCTGGTGCGCATGCATATGCCTCAAGAACTGGTCAATATTCTAGCTTATCTCATTGTGATATTTCAAACGGAATTTTTAAATTTTGGATTGAAATTCCTTTAGCTTTAGGAACAGTTGGTGGTTTAACTAGTCTACATCCAATGGCAAAATTATCTTTAGAAATGTTGCAAAAACCCTCTGCAAAGACTTTAATGCAAGTAATGGCAGCAGCTGGATTAGCTCAGAATTTTGCTGCTTTAAGAGCTTTAACAACAAAGGGAATTCAGCACGGGCACATGAAAATGCATCTGCAGAATATCTTAAATCAATTTAAGGTAAATGACGAGGAAAAAGCAATAATTACCGCTTATTTTGATAAAAGAACAGTTACACATTCTGCCGTGGTAAATAAAATAGATTCTTTGAGAAGTCCTAAAACGAATTGGATTGATTTTTTAGATAAGAATTTAATATCCTCTAAATTATCATCAATAAATAAAGATGTGAGCCCTCTTTTTGGAATAATGAATGGTCAACAAATGATAGAGCATTTAAGTTTTGTGCTTCAGATTTCTAATGGTACGGTTGATATTGATTGTTCTGTTTCTATTGAGAAATCAGCAAAAAGAAAACCATTTCTAGATACAGATGGAGAACTGCCGGTTGGTTTTAAAGCGCCAATGTTGTCTGATGAGCCAAATGAATTAAAATTTAATTCTATTGAGGAGGCTATCAATGATTTGTGTATTCAAATAGATAACTTTAAAACTCACTTTGAAACTGTGAAAGCTGAAAATCATCCGTTTTTTGGAGAGTTAGATTTTCAATATTGGCAGAAATTTCATGTAAAACATTTTACGCATCATTTTAAACAATTTGGTTTAGTATGATGAATTATTATTCTAATGGAAAACTTTTATTAACGGGAGAATATCTTGTTTTAGACGGAGCTAAATCATTAGCTATCCCTGCAAAATTTGGTCAAGATTTAATTGTTGAAAAAATTAAAGAATCACAAATTATTTGGGGAAGTTTTACGCATACAGGTGAGTGTTGGTTTGAAGCTGTTTTTGACCTTAAAAAACTGCGTTTGGTAAATTGTACGTTTCATTCTGATAAAGAAGGTAATGCAGATGTTATAGCCGAAACTTTGTTAAGTGTTTTAAGAGAAGCAAAAGATTTAAACCCTGATTTTTTAAATTCTGAAAATGGATTTATTGTGAAAACAAATCTTACGTTTCCAAGGAATTGGGGATTAGGAAGTTCGTCAACTTTAATAAATTCTATTGCCTCTTGGGCAAAAGTAGATGCTTTTAAATTATTATGGAACTCCTTTAAAGGAAGTGGTTATGATATTGCTTGTGCTCAAAATAATACTCCTATTTTTTATCAAATTGAAAATAAAGAACCAGTTGTTCAGCAAGTAGTTTTTAATCCAAGTTTTAAGGAGAACTTGTTTTTTGTACATTTAAATAAGAAACAAGATTCAAAAGAAGGAATCGCGAAGTTTAGAGAAAGTAATATTAATTTTGATCAGCAAATAAAAAGAATTTCAGCTATTTCAGATGCATTTTTAAATACAAATTCGTTAGAGGCGTTTGAAAGTTTAATTGTTGAACACGAGAGAATCATAAGTTCAATTGTAAAACTGAAACCAGTAAAAGAAAAATTGTTTCCAGATTATTTTGGGGAAATAAAAAGTTTGGGAGCTTGGGGAGGAGATTTTGTTTTGGCAACAGGAAACTCGGAAACACCAGAGTATTTTAAAAATAAAGGCTTTGAAACAATCCTTGCATATTCAGAAATGATTTTATCATAAAAGTTTTAGTCTTTACAGACTTTACAAATAATGGCTAAATGGCTACTCGAATATTTATGAAAAAAAAGTAGGTTTTTGAGAAGACAGAAAAAATACAAAATGAAGAAAGTAATAATTATTGGAGGTGGTGCAGCAGGGTATTTTACAGCTATAAATGCAAAAGAAAATAATCCTGAATTAGATATTACTATTCTCGAAAAAGGGAAAGATGTTTTACAGAAAGTAAAAATTTCTGGCGGAGGAAGATGTAACGTTACACATGCGTGTTTTGAGCCAAAAGAGTTAGTTAAATTTTATCCAAGAGGAGAAAAAGAATTGTTAGGACCTTTTCATAAATTTATGACAGGAGATACTTTTGAGTGGTTTGAAAACAGAGGTATTCCTTTAAAAATTGAGGGTGATAACCGAGTATTTCCAGAAGCAAATACAAGTCAGGCAATTATAGATTGTTTTAAAAATGCTGTTGATAACCTCGGAATTAAGGTGTTGAAAAACTGCGGTGTAAATTCAGTTTCTCAAAAAGAGAATAAGTGGGTTGTTAACACAAAAGAACAAGTTTTTGAAGCAGAAAAATTAGTAATTGCTGCGGGGAGTTCCAAGAAAGTATGGGAGTTGTGTGAAACTTTAGATCATCTTGTTATAGAGCCCGTACCTTCATTGTTTACTTTTAATATTAATGATAAAAGGTTGGTAGACTTATTGGGCATATCTGTGCCAAATGCAACGGTAACTATTTCTGGAACAAAATTAGAAGCATCAGGGCCTCTGTTAATTACACATTGGGGAATGAGTGGGCCAGCAATTTTAAAGCTTTCTGCTTTTGGAGCAAGAGTTTTAGCAGATAAAAAGTATCAATACAATGTTGAGGTAAATTGGCTGTCTAGACCAACAGATAAAGTGCTAAATGTGCTATTAAATTTAAAAAAGAAAGAGCCTCGTAAAACAGCTATTTTAAAATCTCCTTTTGCTGAGGTTTCTAA
>Ga0115568_10002052_pt1 | contig 14217 bp, 11 predicted proteins | sample COGITO_mtgs_1204_FD_87296 | JGI IMG/M metagenome (GOLD analysis project Ga0115568, IMG submission 87296) | Pelagic marine microbial communities from North Sea - COGITO_mtgs_120426 | ecosystem: Environmental > Aquatic > Marine > Epipelagic | place: Germany:Helgoland, sampling site Kabeltonne...
CGCTATGGAGTCATTAAACCCTTCCGTATTTTCATCAATTGACAAATTAAATGAGCTCGCATAATTGCTGTACTCATCGAGCATAATAAGTGGGATTTTGATACTATCCCTGAGCTCAGTGGAAAGGGCATAATCGGGCAGATCATTTTCGAATTCTTTAGTTGCTCGAACCCATATTTTTGCCTTCCGCTGCTCTTCCGTTTTGAGTTGCTCAAACGTTTGATTCGTTAATTTCACAACTTCTGCCTGCTTAACAATAGTTAGGGACCATTTTTCTAATTCTTGTTCATTTCTAAATCTGGTTAACCCACTAATATAGCTGCTATACCAAAGGAATCCTCCAGCAATGAGAAAGGCTAAAAGCGCCAGTGCAATTTTCCAATTAAGTTTTTTAGAATATAAATTCATAACGGATGTCCTTCTACTAAGCTAAAAAAACAAAGTGATATTATTGCCAATCTTCTTCTAGCTCTATTGAAACCGTATCTTTTTCGATATCGGAGTCAAATTTTGCATCTACTTTTTTAAGCCAATTTTGCAAACCATTTCTACGGGCTTCTCTTTTGCGCGAAGTAAACTCTTCTGCAACAGGTGATACTATAGTATCTTGTTCATCCCACTCAATTTCGAACTTGATGTTCTCCTTCTGAGGGGATTCATACTCGCGAATAGAAGAATCATTTTTAAATAAACCGATTTCTTGTTTTAATAATGCTTTAATTTCCTGTTTTTCATTTTCCATTTTCTTTTTGCGGGCTAATTTCTTTTCTTCTTTGTCGAGACCAAAAATGGGATTAGTCACCGTACCCGTCATGGATAGGAACATCTTATAGCCTCCCTCATTTTCTTGTATAGGACCAAATTCATCTTTTTTTGCAGGCTTCATTAAAGCATCGCGAAGCAAGAAGTTGAAACCATATGCAATACTATCATTAAAACAATGCTCACCTTTTATACCAATTTTCATAAAACTAGACGCTATATCCATTTGCGGGATTGTAATTTTTTGATCCCTTATTTCAATGGTATTAGTTAATTCAGAAAAAGTAACGAGCTCCAATTTTTTCGCCATCAGTGCTGTGTTGATAAATGGCTTTAAAAGTTTGTTTTTTTCTAGGTATACGGCGATGTCTTGGAGCATCTCAAAATTGATTAGTTTGCCGTTGTTGATGGTTAAATTCATAGAGGCTAAAATGGCTTCCGGTTTTATATGAAATCCATTGTCCATTGCACAGGCGAAATTCAATTTGGCTGTTGCTTCGCCACTTAAATGCCTGTCTAAAATAAAATCTTGTCCAAAATTTTCAAATTCAGAAAACAGGTTGGTAATATCAATTGAATTGATGGTGCTAGCAGATGTGAAAAGGTAATTATTAGCATTGCTTCCGTCAAACTCAAACTGAGTTCGGTAGGTTCCTTCATTTGCTTCGAACCTGACGTTTTTACCTGTTAAAGTTTGGTTTTGTAAACTGGCAATGCCACGAATATTTTTAGCATCAAATTCTTGGTAGCTCAACTTTTCGACTGTTGTATTAAAGTTGAAAGCAATGTTTTTTGGTAAGATTGAAGATGGAGCATATCCTCTCGTTTGATTGGCTGCAGATGCCAATGCCGTAATTTGGCTTAAGTCTATAAACCTAGAATCAAGATCAGCTTCTATGGTCAAAACTTTGTTTTTACCTAGCAGATAGGGAATAAAGTCTCTAAGTACACCTGCCAAATTGAAATCCGAATTGAAAATGGTTCCAGAACAATTAGAAATAATGGCATTTCCATTTTTCAAAGAGAACATTCCATTTAAATCAGTGTATTCTAAATCATTACTATTGGTTTTTACATTTACATTTTTCAAATGAAATTTACCCTTTGATTTTGTGGTTGTAAAATTACCTTTTCGTGATTTCCCCTTTATGTCTAGATCGACATTTAAAAGACCATTTAAATAGGATAGAGATTGAAATTGAAAGAATTCTTGTATGGATTCCAAATCCATGTCCCCATTTATTTTTGCTGTAATTACAGGGTGATTAAAATTCTTTATTTGAATGTTTCCAGCAAAATAGCTTTGTAAAATAGAACCTGATATATTTTGAATAGAGAGTTCCCCAAGATCAGCATTAGAGTAGTGTCCTGAAAAAGTAATATTGTCCAGGTCTATTCGTGTATTCCTTTCGGTCAATTTGCCGTCTTTAATTTCGAAATCAGCCACAATGTCCGGAACATTATTTTTAGCAGTTACTCCTTTTATCGTGGCATTAAAATCAAGATTTCCTTTGCTGTTGTACGATTTAAATTTTTCAAAAAAAACAGATGGAAAGACCGAGAATACACGATTCAAAACGAGGTTTTTTCCAATAATTGAAAGGTCACAAAAGGAACTTTCTGTTAAGTAATTACCCGAAACGTTAAAATCAAGTCCTCCTATATTAACCGTGCCGTTTTCAATCAAATATTTTTTGGAAATTTTATCAATACTTAGCGTAGTTTCAAGGACGGTTTTTTCATTTTTAATATACGTAAGATCACCAATTTTAACTGATTGTAGCAATAAGTTAGAATTGATTTCAAGGTCAAACAATTGTTCCGTAAAATTACCTGAAAGGCGAACTGTTGAAGCTTTGCAATTGTATTGCTGTTTGGTTAGTCTGTTGTCGTAATTTATTTTTGTATTGATGAAACTTAATTGATTTAATTCAAAATGAAACTCCCTTATTTCAGCAGGTTTTTTTTGTTGCCAAATGAGGTAATTTTCTTTCCCTTCTGCTGTAACTGATAAATTAAGAACTGCGTCAACTGCCTCAGCTTGATTGATGTGGTATTGACCATTAAAAATTTCTACAAAATCAAATTTTAAAAGAAGCTCTTTTGCAAACAGCATTGTATCGCCAGTTGCAGCATTATTGAGGTCTTCGATATGTGCATTTTCAAAAACTAATGTAGCTTGTGGGAATCGTTTCAGCAAGTCCAAACGAACATTGTCAACGTGAACTACTGCTGTTAGGTATTGGTTCAGATAGGAAATGGCGTATTGCTTAATTTCTTTGGTATATACTTTTGCCAGAATAACAATTGCGGTCACCGTCAGCAAGAAGCCAAACGTAAAGTACAGTAGAAATTTTCTGATTTTTTTGAGCATGTGCGGTTAAATTACTGCTAATGCAAGTCAAATAGAATCGAAAAACCAGTGATTTATTAACGTTGAGTTATTAATAGAACGGTTAAAAAATTAGAATAGTCTTTTTGATCAAAGCATTTTTAAAAAGCCAATTTCTTTTTCCGATAAGAACCGCCACTTACCTCTGTGTAAATTCCCTTTAGTAACTCCTGCGAATGAAATTCGATCTAATTTATCTACGCGGTAATTGAGTTGGGCGAACATGCGTCTTACAATTCTATTTTTGCCCGAATGTAAACTGACAATTACATTTGATTTTTCATCTGATTTCTGATCAAATTGAATCGTATCAAATTTTGTAATTCCATCCTCTAATTCAACTCCCTCTAAAAGTGCTGCCATGTCCTTGGGATCAACTTCTTTATTTAATTCTACAAGGTAAATTTTCTTGATCTGATGGCTTGGATGGGTTAATTTTTTTGCAAGACTACCATCGTTTGTCAAAAGTAAAAGTCCCGTAGTCATGCGGTCAAGCCTGCCAACAGGATAAATTCGTTCTTCACATGCGTTTTCAACCAATTCCATTACAGTTCTTCTGTCGTGCGTATCTTCCATTGTGGTAATCGAGTCCTTGGGCTTGTTTAGCAATATGTAACGCAGCTGTTCAAGGGTTAACAGTTTGTCTTTATAGCAAACTTTATCGCTCTTTTTCACTTTAACACCGAGCTCTGTAATAACTTCACCATTTACAGTGACTAAACCTTTAGCGATTAAATTATCAGCCTCTCTTCTGGAACAAACGCCTGCTTTTGCAAGATATTTGTTTAGCCTGACTTTGACGTTCAAATTCTCCGGGTTTGCTGTTTCTGCTGCTGGCTCTGTGTTTACTTCTGCGACTGCTTGTTCTTCGACAATCCTTGGTCTTGGCTGTTTTGGTTTAGCTTCTGTATCCTGATTCGGTTTAGATGATTTTGTTTTAGAGGGTAGTGAATTCTCCTTTTGTTTGGTTTTTACTTTAGCTTTTTTGGTGGACGGACTTTTAAGTTTTGGGGTAGAATCTTGAGGATTTTCAACTTTGATTTCTTTCGGCGGTTTCGCCGCAGGTTTTATATTTTCTTTTTTGGAAACCTCAGCCGGTTCACTAATTACGTTTTCTGATTGGGTGTCTTTTTCTGATGACTGACTGGCCTTCCCGAATTTTTTACCTTTCCAAGATCCTTGATTTTCCTTCATGATTGGGTAAAGGTACGAACCATAGTTAGTCCGAACTAATTAAAACGCATCTTCGATGTGTTCAATTGAAAGATTGGGTTTCAAAATGATTGATATGACATCAAATCTGAGTTCTAAGTCAATTTCATTTTCTAATAGGTAGGCCTCCGCTGTGTCTACAAGTATTGCTTGCTTAAAATCAGTAACGTCGTCATGCGGATAGCCATATGAGGCGCTTGTCCGAGTTTTGACTTCTGTTATAACAAGGAAGGGCTCAAGTATTGAAATGATGTCTATTTCGCCTTTTCCATGCCTCCAATTACAGTCAAGAATGGTATGTCCTATTTTTTCGAGGTGTTTTCGAGCTAATCCCTCCCCATATCGACCCGTTTCAAGATGTGGTGTTTTCATAGACATGTGCTTCTGATTGCGGTAATTTGAAAATTTGGAACAAATGTTGTATCAGCATTTGATGTTAAATTTATACTTTAGTCAAACAATTTAAAGGCATTATGAAGAATTTACTTTTTGCAGTTGCGCTATGCGCATTTACATTACCCTCTTTCGCCCAGTTCGAAGGAACCGTGGACTTTGTTAAAACGAAGGGGAAAATCAATGTGAATTATACGTACAAAATTAAAAGCGGCCAAATCCGAATTGAAGAATTCGGTGACGACGATAAACTCGATGGTATTCAGTTAGTGAATACGAATGATGGAACAATTTATGCGCTGAGTCCAGAAAGAAAGATGTACATGGAAGCGAAGAACAAGCGTCCTCAAAGAACGGCAGTTGTTGATGTCAAAAAAACGAAGACAACAAAAACAATAAATGGAAAGTCTTGCATAAAATGGGTAGTAACTTGTGCGGAACAAGAAAGGAAGATTGTTTATTGGGTGACAAAAGGCAATTATGATTTTTTCATTCCATTTTTAAGAACGCTTAACCGTGCGGAGAAATCAGCCATTTACTTTTTGATGATAGCGGGCAATGAAAACTATTTTCCAATTTTAGCTGAAGAATACAATAGTGATGGCCTCCTTATTTCGAAACTCGAAGCAAAAGATGTCTCTTCAATAAAATTAGCTCAAACTAATTTTGATATTCCAGAGGGGTACAAAAAGTTTGAAAGGTAATTGAGTCGCCTTAAGTACAAGGAGCTGCATTATTCTGAGTTCCGAAGTACTCCACCGCTGGGAGTGACAGATAAGGTATAATTCATACCGAGAATAACGGATTGGTTATCGTGGATGTGACCGAATGGCAAGTCATAACAAATTGGGTAAGAAAATTCAGCTGTTGCCGCTTGAATGATTTCATATGCTGTTTTGCCAAAGGAAATCTCATTATCATTCATATCCGTCATTCCTCCCACAACAAGGCCCGCAAGGCCATGCAGTTTTCCGGACTTTTTCAAATTGTGCATCATTCGATCAATGTGGTATAAGTATTCGTCCAAATCTTCTAAAAACAAGATCTTTCCTTTCGTCTCTATGTCCATATTTGTACCTGACAGGCTGCAAAGTATTGATAGATTACCACCAACCGCTTGGCCATTGCATTCTCCTGATTTATTGAATGTTGATGCGGGAGAGATTAGTTTAACCTGTTTTTTGAAAAGTGCGTTGAACAGCGTGCTTATTGCCTCAGAAGTATTGTCCCCAAAATTGATGGGCATAGTAGAATGTAGAGAGGCTATACCCATGGAATGCATTTTGTTATGAAGTACGGTAATGTCGCTGTAACCGCAGACCCACTTTGGGTTAGAAAGAAGTGGTTTGAAATTTACTTTATCCATGATTTGAATGGTTCCATAACCGCCTCTGAAGCAAATTATTCCTTGTACATTTTCATTGGCAATAGCCCATTGTAAATCTGCCGCACGCTCTACATCTGTACCAGCAAACTGATTAAACACCTTTCTAAGATTTGGCCCTTCTATGCATGTCAATCCCCAATTTTCCATTAACTGTATGGCGAAGGAAAGTTTTTCAGTATCAATTGACCTTGCAGTGCTTATTATCGCTACCCGGTCACCAGATTTAAGAACTGGAGGAATAATTGGCTTAGTCATCTTCTACTTTCTTTTTCTTAGGATATCGACCTTGTTCTTTAAGTATTTTACTAATAATCCATTCCATTTGCCCATTGGTACTTCTGAATTCGTCAGAAGCCCATTTTTCAACTGCCTTTAAAAGTTCTGGTTCAAGGCGCAATACGAATGGTTTTTTCTTAGCCAATGTTCTTTTCTTTTAATCGCATTAAAAACGATTGCAATTTATCTTTTCTTTGAGTTCCAATCAGTAAGGTTCGCCCATTTTTCAATTTGAGCTCTAGTCCTATATTTCCAGATATATTCAAACAAACTGTCTTTGCAAATAGCTTCTTTCGATAGCCGAAACCTCCAAATTCCTTTAATGGACTATATTTTCGAATTTGGTAGCTTGTAACTTGAGACCATTTTATTTCGTGTATCCTCCAATTGTAGGGGGTAAAGCGGTATTTGATTTTTTCATCATCTAACCGTGTGGTAAGTTTTGAAGTCCAAATTAACAAGAAGGGGATAAGGGTTGTGGTTATTTCAGCGATTATCAGAGAACCATTAATCGATGACTGATTTAGAAAATCAAATATTATAACGCCAAGGAAAAGGAAAACAAGTACGATAAGGCAGATTTTTCCAACTTTTGAATTCCTGAAATATTGTTCTTCTTTAAAGAGCATATCTATTGATTCAATGTGCCAGCATTGAGAACAGGACTGGCATCTTTATCAGAACAAAGAACGACCATTAAATTGCTGACCATAGCTGCTTTTTTTTCCTCGTCTAATTCAATGATGTCTTTCTTGGAAAGTTCTTCCAAAGCCATCTCAACCATTCCAACAGCACCTTCAACAATTTTCATTCTTGCGGAAACAATTGCTGTGGCTTGTTGTCTCCTGAGCATTGCACTGGCAATTTCTTGGGCGTAAGCGAGATAGCCAATTCTTGCCTCCAAGACTTGAATCCCAGCAATTTTTAAACGCTCATCTAGCTCATGTTCCAAAGCATGATTGACTTCATCCATCCCGCTTCGAAGTGTTACTTCAGTTGTATCTTCAAAATTATCATAGGCATAGGTTCCCGCTAATTTTCGAACCGCAGCATCGGTTTGTACGCGCACAAAGTGTTCGTAATCGTCCACATCAAAAGCTGCAGCATACGTGTCATTCACTTTCCAAACGGCGATAACACTGATTAAAATTGGATTTCCTAAGCGGTCATTCACTTTAACTCTTTCAGAATCGAAATTTCGAGCTCTCAAGGAAATTTTTTGTTTTGTATTTAGTGGATTGGTCCAGAAAAACCCATTAGACTTTACCGTACCCACGTATTTCCCAAAAAACACCAATACCCTAGAGCCATTTGGAGCTACGATGAATAATCCAAAAAAGGTAAACAAGCCAGCAAGGACTAACAGAATATATACTGGATTTCTCGTGATAACTGTTCCCGCTATCCCGCCACCAATTAGTCCCAATGCAAACAGGAACATGATTACTCCGGGGATTGCTTTAATTTCGTTTTCTTGTTTCATAATGTGATATTATAATGATATCACAATGATACTAAATATTATTTTTAAAAACAAATAAAAAGTATTCAATCCATCAATAACATAACCTTCTTATATTTGAGCCTATTTAAATTTATGAGCAAAAGAAGACATACCATCACAGCAGCGCTGCCATATGCCAACGGGCCATTGCATTTAGGACATGTTGCTGGGGTTTATGTTCCTGCTGATATTTATGCACGGTTTTTAAGACTGCAAGGCGAAGATGTTGTATTTATTTGTGGTTCAGATGAACACGGTGCAGCGATTACGTTGCGAGCAAAAAAAGAAGGTACAACTCCCCAGAAAATAGTCGATGAGTATCATTTATTAAATTCGAAATCGTTTAAAAATTTTGGAATCAGTTTTGATATTTATTACCGTACTTCAGGGGAGCTTCATCATAAAACTGCCCAAAATTTTTTCAAGAAATTGAATGATTTCGGTTCTTTTGAGAAAAGAGAAAGCGAGCAGTATTTTGATGAAGAACACCAACAATTTTTGGCAGATAGATACATCAAAGGTCAATGCCCAAGGTGCCAAAATTTAAACGCTTATGGGGATCAATGCGAAAAATGTGGATCGGCATTAAGCCCAATGGAGCTAAAAAATCCACAATCTACCATCAGTGGTAATACTCCAATTCTTAAAAAGACATCACACTGGTATTTGCCCATGCAAAATCACGAAGCTTGGCTAACAGACTGGATTAAAAACGGGAGACTCAATGATGAAGCGCATCATGACCCTGCTAACTGGAGAAATCAAGTGGTAGGACAATGTATGAGCTGGATCGATGGTGGATTGCAGCCTAGAGCAATGACTAGGGACCTCGATTGGGGCGTGAAAGTTCCAGTAAAAGATTCTGCAGGAAAAGTACTTTATGTATGGTTGGATGCGCCAATAGGATACATTTCGGCCACTAAGCAGTGGGCAGCGGATAATGGAACCGATTGGGAACCGTATTGGAAAGATTCTTCAACCAAATTGGTTCATTTTCTTGCGAAAGACAACATTGTTTTTCACTGTGTCATTTTTCCTATTCTCTTAAAGGAACATGGAGATTTCATTTTACCCACTAACGTTCCAGCTAATGAATTTTTAAATCTAGAAGGGGACAAGTTCTCAACAAGTAGGAACTGGGCAGTATGGCTTCACGAGTATTTAGAGGACTTTCCATCCATGCAGGATGCGATGAGGTATGTACTGTGTTCAATAGCCCCAGAAAGCAAAGACAGTGAGTTTACGTGGAAAGATTTTCAGGCAAGAAATAACAATGAGCTAGCAGACATTTTTGGAAATTTCATCAATCGAGTGTTAGTGCTTTCTAAGAAATATTATGATGGGGTTGTGCCTCAAAAATTAGCCATTACTAGTATGGATAGTCAAGCGCTGACTGCTGTAAAAACATCAAAGGATAAAATTACAAAAGCAGCCAGCAATTTTCGATTTAGAGAGGCCCAATCGGAAGCCATGAACCTGGCTAGAATAGGGAATAAGTATTTCGCAGACACGGAACCGTGGAAGTTGATAAAAACGGACGAAGAACGTGTTAAAACGATAATGAATGTCGCCATTCAAATTGCTGCTAACTTAACCATTGCATTTGACCCCTTTTTACCTTTCAGTACAATTCGTTTAAGAGAAATGATGAATCTTAAGAAATTTGAATGGGACGATTTTGGAAGAGACGATTTGGTTCCTGAAAATCACCAGTTAGGGAAAAGTGAAGTTCTGTTCCCGAAAATAGAGGACGTAGCTATTCAAAAGCAAATTGATAAATTATTAGCAACTAAACAAATTAGCTCTAAATTTCCACCAATGAAAAAAGAAATTCAATTTGAAGAATTCATGAAAATGGATGTTCGGGTAGCCACTATAATCCAAGCAGAATCTCATCCTAATGCAGATAAATTATTGGTGCTTAAGGTTGATACTGGTATAGACGAAAGAACCATTGTTTCCGGCATTGCGGAACAATACCAACCTGAAGAAATCATTGGCAAAAAAGTAAGTGTACTTTTAAATTTAGCTCCTAGAAAAATAAGAGGAATCAGTTCGCAAGGCATGATTTTAATGGCTGAAAATGAAGGAAAACTAACTTTCGTTACTCCTGAAAATGAAATTGAATCTGGTGCTGAAATACGCTGAGAGCTTCGTAGGATAATCTTTGGACATTTAGCCTGTAATTTCGAAGTAAATAGTGCGATTATTATTTAGTATATTCAGACTAATAGAGTAAAACAATAAAGTTGGCAAGAGTAATTAAATCGTTAGGTTTTAGAATGAGATGTATGCGGATTTGGGTTTTGAATGTAATTCTATTAGTAGGGGTTTTTACGCCATCTTTTGCGCAAAATCTAAAAGAAGCCAATGAAATTGCCCAGAAACTCAGTATTGAGACTGACCATGCTCAAAGGGCTAATTTATTATTGAAATTAAGCGTAGCACAAGGCACTGGCCAAATCGAATCGGCTTTGGAACATGCGAGTAGGGCGCTAACTATTTTTCAAAATATCAATGATAAAAATGGAGAAATAGAGGCATACATAATTCTTGGGGATCTCGAATTACGAATTGGAAACGATCCCTTAGCACGGTCTTATTTTAATAGGGGTTTCACCATTGGAGTGGAAATGGATAGTTTGGCTATTATGGTGAGCACCAAGTTGTTATTAGGTAAAACCTATATCAATGGCACGAATCAATCTACAGGATTAATGTACTTGCAAGAAGCGAGTGACATGGCAGAAAAAGCTCAAAATCATGTGCTTAGAACCAAATGTTCATCCGCCTTGGGTGCCTGGTATAATCATTTTTCGGCATACAATACAGCGATTGGTTATTTAGAATTAGCGTTAGAATCTGCAATGCAATCGGGTGAAGAGGAGCTAATTGCTAGCGTAATGCACGCACTTGGTAATACCTATTTAAAGTCAAATCAACATGATTTAGCGTACTCGTCATTTGAAAAATCGCTTAGAAAAAATGAGGTTTTAGGAAATAAAGATAAACAGGCGATTCTTTGCTATGAGCTAGGAGTTTTAAAGTTGGAATTGGGACAGCAAGATGAAGCCTTGATATTTTTTAGAAATAGTTTGACTTTAGCGACTGACATTGGCTTAAAGGAATATATAACTAAGGGTTATCAGGTGTTGTCAGAAGTTTATGAGCAAAATCATGATTATGAAAACGCTTATCGTTTTGTGAAGTTGGTAAATGCGATTAAAGGTGTAAGTGAAATATCTGAATTAGAAACACAGATTCAAAATCAAAGAATTTTAAGGGAAAACCAGACCTTTAAACAACGAGAGGACTTGCGGGATGAGCAAGATGAAAGAAAACGTGAACGATTCACGCTACTATTGGTAATTGTAATTCTTCTGTGTATTTCACTAGCTTATTTGTTTTTTGTAAATCAGCAGAAACAGAAAGTAAATAATGAACTGGAACAAGCGCGAATTCGAGCGGAAGATTCAGAAAAAGAGAAAGAAAAATTTCTCACCTATACCAGTCACGAGATAAGAACCCCTCTAAATGCCGTTGTTGGTGTTGCTCAATTACTTGAACAAACACCATTAAATCCGAAACAAGAAGAGTACATTAATACCTTAAAAGGAAGTGCCAATAATATTCTTCATATTGTAAATGATGTCTTGGATTTGTCTAAAATAGAGAGTGGATCGATTGAATTGGAATCAACTGAATTACCTCTCAAACAACTGATTAGCAACATCTTCAATACGCTTCTTTTTAAATTACACAATAAGGACGTGCGTTTGATAAATGATTTTGATCCGAAAACCCCATTAAACCTAAGGGGTGACTCGGTCCGGTTGAATCAGATTTTATTAAACTTAACAGATAATGCGGTCAAGTTCACACGTTCAGGTGAAATACGTTTAAAGGTTGAACTATTGGGCGAGACAGATACGGATGCAACCATAAAATTTGAGGTAGCTGATACTGGAAAAGGTATTCGCCAAAGCAGCTTGAAACAAATTTTTAAACGTTACGAGCAAGAAACAATTCACACGACAAGAAATTACGGGGGAACGGGCTTAGGCCTTCCAATTACAAAACAATTAGTAGAGTTAATGGGAGGAGAAATAGCGGTTGAGAGTACCTACGGAAAAGGAACGGTATTCAGTTTTGAATTGATTTTTAATAAATCGATGCTACAGGAGGAAACAAACAAAACAACGCAGATAGCTGACATCTGTATCCTTTATGTGGATGATAATCAGCTCAATAGAGAGCTGTTTTTTGATTTGGTAAACGATGCTAATACGGGTGTTATTGTTGAGCTTGCTGAAGATGCTAAATCGGCGCTTAAATTTCTAGAATCTAATAAGTATGACATAATTTTATTAGATATTCAAATGCCTAGAATTAACGGTTATGAGTTAGCAGGATTGATAAGGGATAAGCTTGGGATATCAAAAGAAGAAACGCCCATATTTGCGCTAACGGCATATACTCCAGAGGACATGGATGAAAGATGCAAAAATGCTGGGATGAATGGTTTTTTATCAAAACCGATTAATCTGGAAGAGATCAACACGCTATTACAGAAAGAAGTTACAATTAATCCCAAGGAGACGACTAATGTCATTGAAAAATGGGAGAAAAATCATGTAAATTTAAATGGATTGCGGCAATTGGTGAAAGACAATAAAGACAAGATTAAAAAGTATATAAAAATATCTTTAGTGTCTTTGCCGGCTGACTTGGAAAAAATAAAATCATATTTAGATCATGAAGATTGGTCTTTACTAAGTCAGACTGCACATAAAATGAAGAGTAATGCATCTTATATGGGAATGGATGTTGTACTTAACATTTTAAATCGCGTAGAGAAATTAGATAGTCAAAACTGTTCTTATGAGGAAATTGCACCTTTAATCAATAACTTAGATGAAGAAAGTTTATTAGCTTTAGATGAATTAGAGGAGATTATAAAAATTCTTGAATCATGAATTGTGTAATTGTAGATGATGATGAATTGTCAAGAAGTGTTCTTGAAGATTTAATCAATGATACTGACGGTTTTAGCCTTGTGGCGAGCTGCGAATCCGGGGTGGATGCATTCAAAATTCTGCAGGAGGAGCCTGTAGATTTATTATTTTTGGATATCGAAATGCCAAAAATGGATGGCATGGAACTCATTAAAAATTTGAATCCATTACCTCAGGTTGTCTTTATTACTTCGCATCCAGAATATGCCGCGGAATCATATGAGTATGATGTCACTGATTTTATTCAAAAACCATTAACTCATGGTCGTTTCTTAAAAGCAATTAATAAAGCGGAACAAAGGTTTAAAGTCGAAAAAGCAAATATTTCATCAGAGGGGGAAAGTATTTTCATTAAAGCAGATTCAAGATTAGTCAGGATTAACTTAAAAGACATTTGTTATATTGAGGCGCTGGGAAATTATATGAAAATTTACACGCAGGAAGGAAGGTTTACCATCTTGTCGACAATGAAAGAGATAGCTGAGAAACTTTCAGGAAACGATTTTGTGCGTGTCCATAGATCCTACTTAGTTAGGCTAGATAAAATAGAGTCTATAGAAGATCATTATATCAAGATGGGTGCGAAACACATCAGTATTGGCAAAGCGTACAAAGAAGAGCTTACATCAAGGCTTAACATGCTTTAAAAGGCCGTCAGATAAATAGATGGATTTATCCTACGGGTAGAGGTTGTTCCGTCACTTATTCAGTAAAAGACAATTTGATTAGAAGTATTTTGCGGAACAATGGATTTCTTGAAAGCAATCATGTTAAGTTTATTTTTGTTTCCTGTGTCCTTATTAGCGCAAAGTCACGATTCTTTTTGGTCATCATATTGCTTGAATAACATATCGCCGGTCATACCGATGAACATTATATTTTGGTCAAAGGTTGCAATTTTACTGTTGATTGTTGTCTTTGCGTTTTTTTCTTTTCGGAATTATAAAGCCAAGGAATAACCGTTCAATGATTTAATTTCCTCCACCGGTATTCTTTCCCTTAATTTCTTCAGGTTTCTTTTTGTCTTCAGCCGCTTTCTTGGCCGCTGCCGCTTTCTTGGCTTCTGCTGCTTTTCTAGCGTTTTCAGCTGCTTGTTTAGCCGCCGCTGCTTTCTTGGCTTCTGCTGCTTTTCTAGCGTTTTCAGCTGCTTGTTTAGCCGCCGCTGCTTTCTTGGCTTCCGCTGCTTTTCTAGCGTTTTCGGCTGCTTGTTTAGCCGCCGCTGCTTTCTTGGCTTCCGCTGCTTTTCTAGCGTTTTCGGCTGCTTGTTTAGCCGCCG
>Ga0115568_10002053_pt1 | contig 14212 bp, 13 predicted proteins | sample COGITO_mtgs_1204_FD_87296 | JGI IMG/M metagenome (GOLD analysis project Ga0115568, IMG submission 87296) | Pelagic marine microbial communities from North Sea - COGITO_mtgs_120426 | ecosystem: Environmental > Aquatic > Marine > Epipelagic | place: Germany:Helgoland, sampling site Kabeltonne...
TTATTTAAATGGTCTATAGCAGACATTAATGGCTTATGTTTTGGATTTTCATGAAGGAATAAATTTAATTGATGGTTGTTTGTAGGGACTATCCCTGTAACAATAACCCCCGCTTTTTTATAACTAATTCCTTGTTTGAAAATTGTTTTTATAGCCTCTACTGCAGCTTTTGTAATGCTGAGCGTAGAATCTGTAGGGTATGAAAAAACAATAGTTTTTGATGCACTATACTGTTCAGCATTCTTTTTGTAGCGATTACTCCTTAGCATCACTATGATCATGTGACAACTAGATTGTTGTGCGCGTAACTTTTCCGAGCAACATGCAGCAAAAGTAGAAATTCTTTCCGTAATATCTTCAATATCTGAGTAGGCCTGTTCAAAACTTCTAGTGGTTGAAATAGAGCGCTTTATTTCTTTTATTTCAAATTCAATTGTTGGAATTCCTTCTAAGTCTTTTTTTAATCTCCATTCTGTAATTGAAAAATTTCGGCGCACCCATTCATCAGACAATTGGGTAAAATCAAATGCTGTTTTACACCCCTTTAACGTTAGCCGTTTTTCTAGACGACGACCAATTCCCCAAACATTTTTAATGGCAGTCCATTTGAGTCCTTTTATTCGTTTTTCGTCTGTATCAATTACATAAACACCACCGGTTTCTTTTGGAAATTTTCTTGCAATTTTATTAGCTACTTTACAGAGTGCTTTTGTAGGAGCAATTCCTACACATGTTGGTATTCCGGTCCATTTTAAAATTCGTTTCCGAATACTCTTTCCGTATGCATTAAAATCATGATGATTAAACCCAGTAAGATCAACAAAAGCCTCATCAATACTATAGACTTCAACATTAGGTGAAAATTGCTCTAGAATTTTCATAACTCTAGCACTCATATCACCATATAGCGGATAGTTAGAGGATAAAACAGTAATTTTATGCTGCTTGCAGAAATTTTTCCATTTAAAAATAGGAGCCCCCATTGGCAGATTTAATTTCTTGACTTCATCACTTCTGGCAATGATACAACCATCATTATTACTTAATACAGCAACAGGTTTATTTTGCAAACTGGGGTTAAATACCCGTTCGCAAGAAGCATAAAAGTTATTACAATCTACTAAAGCATACATAAGTGTAAAGATACAAACAAGAAAGTACCAAAGAATAGCATTGAGTTACTTATATTTGAAAAAAAGGATAAGAATTATGAACATCTTTGATAGTGTAATAGTAGTTATTTTAATTTTTGCTTTTGTCAGAGGTTTTATGAAAGGGTTTTTTGTAGAAATAGCTTCTTTAATTGCTTTAATTGGAGGTATTTATGGGGCAATCTACTTTTCTTATTTTGCTTCAGATCTTCTAAAAGAGTATGTAGAATGGAGTGAAAATTACATTACTTTAACAGCATTTGCAGTTACCTTTATAGCCATTGTAGTTGCAGTTTCATCTTTAGGAAAGGTTTTTACAAAAATGGCAAATTTTGTGGCGCTAGGATTGATTAATAAAATACTAGGAGGTGTTTTTGCGCTTTTAAAAAGTGTGCTAATTTTAAGCGTATTATTTGTGTTTTTTTCGCGGTTAAACGGCGTAATTCGCTTTATAGAAAAAGAGACATTAGAGACCTCTGTCTTGTACGCACCTGTAAAGAAAATTGTTCCTACACTATTTCCAAATATCATTGAAAAGATTGAGGAAAAGAAAAATGAACTTCAATAAGGGTGTTTGTTATCATAACAAAAATAAACGCTATAACTTAAGGTAGTTATAGCGTTTATAAAGCATCTTCTAAACTAATAAACTAAAGAAGATAGTTTCAGTAATTTCTTAGGCGTCTTTATGGTCTTTCACCCATTGTAAACAGGTTTTAAAGTTTTCAAAAACAAACTCTTCAGAAATTAATTTAGGAATCATATTTACACGTTCTAACATATATCTTGGTTGCTTTTGAAGATCAACAAACAAGACATTTTTATTCGCTTTTTTCAAATCTATAATGCTGTCTTCTAGTGCATATAACCCAGATTGATCTATATATTGCATTCTATCCATACGGATGATAATGGTGGTTGCTGTATTTGGAATCTGTTTTGCAAGTTGTTGAAAATCACTTGTATATCCAAAAAATAATGGCCCTTTAATATGTTTGATGAAAATTTCATCACGTAATTTTTTTGTGATGCCAATCTCATCAGCCCAAGACTCTTCTTTTAAAGAGGTTACCTTAGATTGTTGCGCTGTTAAATCTCCAATTTTTTTCATAAACATTAAAGAAGCGATCACCAATCCAATACCTACAGCATATACTAAATTCCAGAAGGTAGAAAGTAATAATACTACAATCATGATAATAACTTCCGAACTTAATTTGATACCCACAACTTTAATATCTCTTGGTAAAGAAGGAATTGCTTTCAATCCTTTATAGTCCATAACACCAATTCCTACTGTCACTAAAATTCCTGCTAAGACAGCAGCTGGAATCTTCGAAGCAATAGGTCCTAAACCTAATAATATAACCAACAACATTAAGCCTGCAATCATACCTGATAGCTTTGTTTTTCCTCCAGAATTAATATTTACAACAGTACGTATAGTAGCACCTGCTCCTGGAATTCCTCCAAACACTGCTGCAATACTGTTACCAATTCCTTGCCCTACTAATTCTTTATTAGGCTTGTGTTTGGTCTTCGTCATATTATCTGCAACTACAGAAGTTAACAATGAATCAATTGCTCCTAACAGTGCCAAAGTTAATGCTGTAAATATATACGGGGTAAGACTAGAGAGACTAAACTCTGTGAAAATTCCCAAATTTGGAATAGGGAATCCTGTTGGAATTTCTTCAATTGGCCTGTAATTAAGACCAAAACCTACAGATATACCGGTCATTACCACTAATGCAACTAAAGTACTTGGAACCGCAGTTGTAATTCTTTTAAACCCATATATTATAAAAATAGTTCCTAAGGCTAAAATTAACTCTAACCAATTGATGAATTTCAATGCTCTTGGAAGGACTTTTATTGTACCTAAGACACCAGAGGCCTCTTTTGAAGCAAGATTTTTACTTTCTTTAATAATATCAGCCTCTATAATACTTTCACCTTCTGATACAGCATTTTTAAAATCACCTAATGTAAGTGTTTTTGTGTCTTTGTTGTTTTTTGTGTCTTTAAGGTATCTATTTAAAACTACTTCTTCAACTTGTACTTCAAATTGCTTCACAAATTCATCATCTTCCTTGGCATTATATCCTATAGAAGGTAAGATTTGAGTAACTAATATGATAACTCCAATAGCAGTCATAAAACCAGAGACCACTGGATACGGAATATATCGTATGTATTTTCCCAAACCAGCTGCACCTAAGCCAATTTGCATAAGACCCGACAGTAAGAAAACAGTTAAAATAATAGGCAATGCTTTCTCTACATCACCATTGTTTGCCGCAATAATACCTGCAATTACAACCATACTTACAGCTGTCATTGGTGCTGTAGGACCTGAAATTTGTGTTGGAGTTCCGCCAAAAAGAGCTGCAAAGAAACTAATAAAGATAGCCCCATATAATCCAGCATCAGGCCCTAAACCTGAAGAGACACCAAAAGCAAGAGCTAATGGTAGTGCAACGATACCAGCGGTAATTCCACCAAAGAGGTCGCCACGAACATTTGAAAATAGATTTTTCATATTTTAGTATTAAAAGTTTATAAATGTGATGAGATTAATTTGATCCCTGCTAGAGGTTTCAAAAATTTGATTCATATACCCAAGTTCTAGTTTTATTCCTGAAGAAACCTTATACCCTAAGCCTCCATAAACTCTATTTCTATCAAAAACGTTAGACGCTCCATTTAAGAAAATTTCATTGTAAGTTGATAGATAATATTTAGAGTCTTTGAAAGGAATATTTAGTCCTAAAAAATAACGAAAACGGGTTTTAAAATCACTGGCTACAAAACGCTGTTCAAAACGATAACGGTGTTGTAAACTAAGTTTTCCAATAGCGTGTTTTGTAATAAATTGCTGAAAAATCCGATGTTCTTCAACAGTAACTTTATTGTCTTCGTTTCCAGTGTAGTTTTCAGAGTTTATGTATCCGTAACCAAGAAGTAAATTACTTTTTTCACCTATTTTATACCCCAGACCAGTTCTTAGTAATAACTGTTCTAGATTTCCAATAGTATTGTAATTTCTATACTGAATTTCATGGTGAAGGTTCCATTTAGAGTTTAGCTGTTTGCTTCCAATATAAACTAACCAATTTCCGGGACCGTTTTCTTGACTAAATCCTAAAAAAGGAACAGCTAAGAATACTAGGATGATGCTGAGTTTTTTCATGAAGCTATTATTCATAAAAGGTTACTGAGCCATCTTTGATATCATACATAGCTCCAATAATTTTAATTTCTCCTTGTGCCTCCATATCTTTTAAAACAGCACTTCTCTCTCTAATGTTATCAATGGTCATGTATACATTTTTTTCTGCTACATTATTTACAAAATCAATATTAGCTGAGTTTCTTTTGGCTGTGTTAGTAGGTTCTGAAACGGCTTCTACAGCAGGCTTTAATTTTTCAAGTAAAGTAGTAAGGTTACCCAGCTTAGCATCATCGCAAGCACCCTTTACAGCGCCACAGGCTGTGTGCCCAAGAACAACAATAACTTTTGTTCCTGCAAGTTTACATGTAAATTCCATGCTTCCTAGGATGTCTTCATTTACAAAGTTTCCAGCAATTCTAATGCTAAAAATATCTCCAATTCCTTGATCAAAGACTAATTCTGCAGAGACTCTAGAATCTACACAGTGTAGTATTGTTGCAAAAGGATATTGACCTGTACTTGTATCTGATACCTGAGCTAATAAGTTTCTGTCTACCTCTTTATTTGATTGAAATCTTTGATTTCCTTCTTTTAATAAGTCAATAGCTTTATTTGGTGAAATGGCTGCCTGAGTTTCTTTAGTATGGGCTTTCATTTTAATTTATTTTATGGTTAATATTATAATATGAATGTTACGGATATTAGTTTTTTAAAACTACTATACCTAAAATAGAGCTTTAAGAAGATAAGCTTCCTATACGAAAAGTTGTTCTGGGGGTGGGCTGTTTAGTTTGGTAAACTTAAAATTGTAGTTCTTTGAATAATAGCGAATCCTTTTTTTGTGCTCAAGGCTTAAAAAAGCACCTTCCTTATTCGTTGAGTAGTATATTTTTACTTCCAAATCTTTGACAGATTCTTTACCCTTATTCTCTTCTTCTTCACCAAAATCTACTATTTCTGTAATCTTTATAGTGCTTTCTGAAAAATTAACAAACCTAGGCGCTACGATTGAGGCCGTGATGATTAATGTAAATAAGAAAGTTATAATAGTTTTACTCATAATTTTGTAAAGTACAAAGGTACAAAGTTGATTATAGTTATTTTACTTTTTTTATAAAATACTAAGGATTTTAATCTTATCAGAGATAATCCAGCCAGTTTTTCCATCCGAAATTCTAATTTTTTTCCAATTATCTACGGTATCTAAAACAAGAACTTTTGTTCCTTCATGAAGCGTAAATATTTTTTCGCTATTGTCTGTTGGTGCATTATTAATGCTAGTTTCTTTACTGAATATTATTGCCTCTACAGTTGTATTTGAATACCTATACTCTTTTACTGTAAAAAATAAAGTAATCAATAAAAGTAGAAAACTGAGGATACTAGTCACAAAAAATAATCGTTTTCTTGAAGGCGTAAATGAAAAATAAAACAGCAGAAAAAGTAAGGTGCCAAGTACAGAAAATACAACATTAACAATAGCCCATTCGTTGTAGGATAACTTTTTTATAATAGCTTCATCTAGTTTTTGAAATATTGTTTTTGGAATTTCTTCAATAGCATCTATTGTGAGTCTTTTTGCAAACACTAAATTACGTTGAGCATCTTCGTTTAAAGGGTTTAAAAGCAATGCCTTTTCATAATTATAAATAGCTGGAGCCACTTGGTTTAGTTTGTAATGACAATTTCCTATGTTATAATATAAGGCTGAGGAAATTAGCCCTAGTGCTTCTATTTTCTCATAGCTAGAAATTGCTTCTGAATAATTCGACAATTTGTATTGTTCATTTCCTGCTTTAAATAATTTTTCAGCGTTTTGAGAAAACAATTGAGATGACAGAAATAGTAATAAAATTAGATTTTTTTTCATCTTACAATTGTTTATCAATTTGGGTGATTACAGCTTTTGATTTTTCATAATCATCTTTCATTTCCACAGCAGTTACTGGAGAATATCTTGCCATATCACAACTATTAAAAACGTCTATAAACGAGTTAATATCATCTTCATGAACAGCCTCTGTTTTCAACAGTTCTGTAATTTTTTCTTTACTAATATCTGAGGTTTCAATTCTTAATTTAGCCTTCAAATAATTGTGAAGTGCTTTTTCTAATGCCACATAAAAAGCTTCTTTAGTTCCCAGTTGTTTTTTTGCTTCAGAGAGATATTTTTTAGCTAAACGGTCTGCTTTTCTCAACCTATTCCCCAGAACATCATTGCTTCTTGCTTTATTTTTTCTAGCAATTACGATGCCAATAGGAATAAATAATAATGGAAGTATTAACATTATATAGTAAAGTTTAGAAGCATAGAAGTTTGATTTTTTTGCTAAATAAAACGAGCTATTGGTCTGAATGTATTTAAAATTATTACCGGTAACAATAATTTCTTTTTTTGAGTTTGATGTCACATCAGAATCTGTCACTAATTCTTTTCCTTCTAAAACCTCAACAAATAGGTCTTCAGAAGTTAAACGAACATATTCTTTTTCTTTGAGATCAAAATAAGAGAACTCAGTACTTGGAATTTTATACTTTCCTTTAAATTGAGGAACAACGGTATAATTTTTTGTAACTGATCCTTTAATTCCTCTAGAATTAATTGTTATTTTTTCCTTTTGTTCTGGGGTAAAAACTTCTAATTCTGAAGGAGTTTTTATTTCTGGCAATTCAAACAACTTTAAATTTCCATTCCCAGTAACTTTAACTGAAACTGTTGCGGATTCATTAGACTTCAGAATATTTTTGCTTGAACTTACTATAAAATTAAAATCACCAACAGCCCCATTAAAACTCTCAGGTTTTCCTTCAATAGGAAGTGCTTTAGATTGTATAAATTTTTTAGCTGAAGCAAAACTTTTTGTTACGTTTCTTACAATAGGGTTTCCAAAAAAATCACCTCTTCCAGTAGGAACTCCAATTACAATATCCATCTTTATGGGGTCTATTGTAAGTTTACCAGATTTTGTTGGAATTAAAAGTGCTTTTTGTAAAACTACATAACGGTATTGTTCTCCATTATAGGTTCCATTTTTTGCATTTAATCCACGTATTTTAATATCTTGATTCCAAAAGCCGTTGTACTGAGGAGACTCTGTATATGAGAAATCTCTTACGCTAATGTTTTGACTGACATATAGTCTATATTCTACATAAATACCCTCACCAACATACGGGCTAGATTTAGAAATTTCTGCAACTAAGTGAACATTTTGTTGTGCTATATAATTGGGGTCGTTTGGGTCTTTAGGGATCTCTACTTCATCTAAAACAATGACTTTAACAGGTTTAGATTTTAGCACCTTATTGTTAAGTTTTATGCTTGCATATGGAATTAGAAATTCGCCTTTTTTTAATGGTTTAATAATGTATGTATACGACTGAGAAAAACTTGCTTGCCCATTAATCCACGATTGGCTAATGGCTTGACTTGGCCCACTAACAATTTGGAAATTTTTAAAGTTTGGAGGGTCAAAGTTGTCGGCTCCTTGTTTATTAACGGTAAATTGTATTTTTAACCTTTGGTTGAGGCCTAATTTATTTTTACTAACAGTTGTAATAAGTTCAGGATTTTGCGCAAAAGCAGAACAACTCAAAAGAGCACATAATATTAAAATATATTGAATCTTCTTTTTCATTTTATCTTCTAACAAATCACAAATATAAAGCTTACCAATCTTTTTCTTGTTTAACTTTTGATCCTTTAGCTTTTTTTGCATTTAATTTTTTCTGAGTTTTTTTCTCTTCATTTTTTAAACTTTCTAGCAGCTGTTTAATTTGTTGAGGTGACATTTTACCGGGTTGAGGCTTTTGTTCTTTTTTTTCTTTTTTCTTTGGGTCTTGTTTCTTTTTGTCGTCCCCTTTGTCATCATTTTTCTTTGGATCTTTTTTGTCTTTATCGTCTCCCTCTTTTTTGTCTTTGTCTTTGTTTTTGTCCTTGTCTTTGTTCTTCTCTTTATCTTTGTTTTTGTCTTTACCCTTATCTTTGTTTTTGTCCTTGTTTTTGTTTTCTTCATCCTCAAGAAGCTTTTGCGCTACTGCTAAATTATAACGAGTTTCATCATCATTTGGATTGTTTCGAAGCGCATTTTTAAAAGCATCTACAGCACCTTTATAGTTTTTCCCCTGCAGCATTGCATTCCCGATATTATGATATCCTTCAGCTTTTTCAAAAGCATCTTTTGCATTTTCTACAGTAATATTATATTGTGGAATAGCTTCTTTATAATTTTTTTCTTGATATAAAGAGTTTCCTAAATTATAAGTTGCTTTTTTATAGCTACTATTTTTTTCCAAAGCTTTTTTGTAGGCAACAGTCGCATCTGTATACTTATTTTGATTGTACAGCACATTCCCTTCTCGCACTAATTTTCTAGCTTCTCTTTGTAGTGTTATAGAATCTTTTTGAGCATAGATCGACGATGAGCTAACCAACAAAATAAAAATAAAACATGTAGAGATTAAGTTCTTCATTTTTTCAAGTTTACGTATTTTTTTCATTGAATAAATCTATCTTTTTTACCCATTTTGTTTTTTTATCTAGTAAAAAAACATCTAAGATTAAAAATAAAAGACCAATTGCTAAAAACCATTGAAACTGGTCTTTATAATCTGAAAATTGTTTGGTTTCAAATTCTGTTTTTTGGGCATTACTAATAATTTCTTCAATTGCATTTACAGGCTTGTCTGTTAAATTACCGTCAATATAATTACCATTAGCCACATTTGCCACACCTTTTAAAAGTTCAGAATTACGTTTTGTTAAAACAGTTTCTCCTTTATATTTTTTATACCCAATTAAAGATCCATTAATTTTCATAGGAATTGGTGCTCCTTTTTCTGAGCCTACGCCTATTGTATAAACTTTCACACCCTCATTTGAAACGTTTTGAGCTAATTGTTTTGTTTCTTCTTGATGATCTTCTCCATCCGAAATAATAATTAAAAACCGGTTGGTTTGATCGTCATTATTATAATAGGTTTTTGCTAGATTTAAAGCCTCCTTAATTGCCGTTCCTTGGCTAGATACTAAATCAGGATTTGCATTTTGTAAAAACATTTTGGCTGCTCCGTGGTCTGTAGTTATAGGCAAAAGAGGATAGGCATTTCCAGCATAAATAATAATTCCTACACGATCACTTCCAAGTTTATCAATAATTTTAGATATAATTTGTTTCGATTTCTCTAGTCTACTAGGTGCAATGTCTTCAGCTAGCATACTTTTAGAAACATCTAACGCAAATACAATATCAACCCCCTCTCTTTTAACTGTTTTTAGTTTTGTTCCTATTTTAGGATTTACTAGGGCCAGTATAAGAAATGATATTCCTAGAATAAAAAACAAAAGTTTTAATACAGATTTAAACACCGAGTAATTGGGCGCTAACTTTGTTAATAAATCTGGTGAAGCAAATTTTTTCTGAGTTCTTTTTTTCCACCATAACACCACTAGAAAAATTACAACAAGTATTGGAATTGTTGTAAATAAATAAAAATATATGGGCTCCTCTAGTCTGTATAACATTATATAAAACTTCTAAATAATGTGTTTTTCAACACAAATTCTAACAACAATAATCCACCGGCAAGAAAAATTAAAAACCTATATTTTTCTTGATAGTTGTAATATTTGAATTCTTCAATTTTTGTTTTTTCTAGCAAATCAATTTCATCGTAAATTTCTTGTAGCTTGGTATTGTCTGTAGCCCTAAAATATTGTCCCTGGGTTTCACTTGCAATAAATTGAAGAAGTTCTTCATCTATTTCTACCTTTTGTTTTCTAAATTGTAATCTTCCTCTAGCATCTTTACTTACTGGAAAGTCTGCCATCCCATTTGAACCTATTCCTATAGTATAGACTTTAATATTTATACCTTTAGCAAGTTCTGTTGCTGTTTTTGGGTCTACAAAACCTGAGTTATTAACCCCATCTGTTAGAAGAATAATCACTTTGCTTTTGGCTTCACTATCCTTTAGTCTATTAACAGCGGAGCCAAGCCCCATACCAATTGCAGTTCCTCCATCTAGCTGCCCCCATTTAATTTGTGAAATGGTTCTTTTTGTAATTCTTTTATCACTAGTTATTGGAGTTTGAGTAAAACTTTCTCCTGCATATACCACTATGCCTATTCTATCATTAGGTCTTCTATTTACAAAATCTGTTGCTACTACCTTAAGGGCTTCCAGACGATTTGGTTTTAAATCCTTGGCTAGCATACTAGCAGAAACGTCAATAGCCATTACGATATCTATACCTTTGTTGGCTTTGATTTTTTTGCTAACAGCTACGTTTCTCGGTCTTGCTAGCGCAACAATTAGTAAAGCTAATGCGATTAACCTAATAACTGCGAGTAAGGGTTTAACTTTTGGTAAAATACTATTTTTCGTTCTGAAGCCTTTTAGGTTAGAGACAGTTAAAACAGCAGTTTCCTTTTTACGCATAAAAAAGAACCAAACAGCTGTTAAAGGGATTAGAATTAATAGCCATAAAAACTCGGGGTTGTGAAATTCAAAATTATTCCAATTCATTTTCTTTTATTTCTTCTATTAATGGAATAGGTCTTAGGTCATTTAATACCTTTTCTGCAACTCTTCGGTCTTCTTCAATTTCATGTGAAAGCGGAGTAGATTTCGCAAACTTGACTAAATCGGCTTCTTGTAAAAGTGCATTTAGTTTACGGACGGTCTCTTTAGTTATGTTAATATTTTTTGGAGTATTGTAATCAGAAAGAAGAGAAATCAACTCAAAAGTTGTAATTTCTAGCGCAGGGATCTCCAATTCCTTTTCTATAAACACACGTACAATCTCGGTAAGTTCGCTGTAGTATTTTTTAATTTCATTGTTTTGCCACAACAACTTATCATCTAATTCTTGAAGTTTTTCTAGAGCTTCTTCATAAGGAGGTAATATATCAACAGTCTCAATTTCTTTGATTTCTGGTTTTTTACGGGTTTTCAAATAATAGATAAATAAACCGATCAATAAAAGTGCTAAAACTACCCATATAAGATAAGGTTTAAAATCATCATAAACCAATGGTTCGGTTTGGATGGACTTAATTGGAAACGGTTTTTGTTGAGAAGTATCTACAGCAATAGTAGCCACATTTATGAGTACAGAATCAGAAAGATAAGCCCTGTTTTTGATGAAAATTTGCTGAGTGGGGATGTAGAAGGCTCCGCTATCAAATCCAGTCATCAAGTATTTTTTAATGAGGCTGTTTTTAAAAGTATCAATTTTTATATCCTTTACGACTTCTAACTTGGTTAAGTTTTCTAGTTTTTCAGGAAAAATAACATTAGCAGTGTCTTTAATCACAATTTTAAACAAGAATTGTTCTCCAATTCTAATATTGGTTGTGTCTGTTGCTACACTTACTTTTTGAGCATAAGTAAACGTACACATTAGTAGAAGAAAAAAAAGAATTTTTAGTTTCATTTGTATTATCTCCCTTTATGTTTAAAATACCCTAATAATTTTTTCACGTAATCTTGGTCTACTCTTGTATCTATAGTTCCAGAACCACTTTTTTTGAAGTTAGTTTTAAAATAATCAGAGAGGCGCAGAGCAGCTATTTTATAAGTATTACGAACTCTTTTTGAACTTGTATTGATAAGCTGAACAGTATTCGTCTCAGCATCTACCATGGGAACCATTCCAAGATTAGGAATTTCTTCATCATGTTTATCATACACACGGATTCCTGTGATATCATGTTTGTTACCAACAATTTTTAGAGTTTTTTCGTAATCATCATCCATAAAATCAGATAACATAAAAACAATGGCCTTCTTTTTCATAACATTAGAGAGGTATTTAAACGCCTCAGATATGTCTGTCTTTTTACTAACAGGCGTAAACTCAATGAGTTCTCGAATTATTCTTAATACATGACTTTTCCCTTTCTTTGGAGGGATAAATAATTCTATTTGATCTGAAAAAAGGATAAGCCCAACTTTATCATTGTTTTGAATCGCAGAAAAAGCTAATGTGGCAGAAATTTCTGTGATGGTGTCTTTTTTAAATTGATTTGTAGTTCCAAAACTTTCAGAACCAGACACATCAACCATAAGCATCATGGTAAGCTCTCTTTCTTCTTCAAATACTTTTATGAAAGGTTCATTGTAACGCGCAGTCACATTCCAATCAATTGCCCTTACATCGTCTCCAAATTGGTAAGACCTTACTTCAGAGAATGTCATCCCTCTACCTTTAAAGGTAGAATGATATTCACCACCAAAGATATGATCAGACAAACGTCTAGTCTTAACTTCGATTTTTCTTACTTTTTTTAGAATTTCTTTAGTATCCATGATGCAAACACTATTTTCGGGGTAAACTAAATAATTTTTTCGAGCCTACTTAAATCTGTTAAAAAACAATTTTTGTAAACTTAGTTATATTCTCCTAACATCAGTTGCTATGGAACCTCTATTTCATTAATTATTGAGTTAATAATATCTACTGATGAAATATTTTCAGCTTCAGCCTCGTAGGTAATTCCTATTCTGTGCCTCAAAACATCGTAAACTATTGCTCTAACATCCTCAGGTATTACATAACCTCTTCTTTTTATAAAAGCATAGCATTTGGCTGCCTTTGCTAAGTTTATACTTCCTCTTGGTGAAGCCCCAAAACTAATCAGTGGTTTGAGTTGAGAAAGGTTGTAGCGTTCAGGGTATCTAGTTGCAAAAATAATATCTAAAATATACTTCTCTATTTTTTCATCCATGTAAACTTCATTTGTGGCTTCTCTTGCTTTTAAAATTTCCGCTGTAGAAACTACTGGGTTTACAGTTGCAAAACTATTATTTAAATTTTGCCTCATGATGGTTTGCTCATCTGCAAGTTTAGGATAATCAATAACAGTTTTAAGCATAAAACGGTCTACTTGTGCTTCAGGCAGGGGGTATGTTCCTTCCTGTTCAACAGGGTTTTGAGTAGCCATCACTAGAAAGGGCTCGTCTAATTTGAAAGTAGTGTCTCCAATTGTTATTTGACGTTCCTGCATAGCTTCTAGTAGAGCTGATTGTACTTTCGCAGGAGCTCTATTAATTTCATCGGCTAGTACAAAGTTTGCAAAAATTGGACCTTTTTTGATAGAAAAATCATTGTCCTTCATATTGTAAATCATGGTACCTACAACATCGGCAGGTAATAAATCCGGTGTGAATTGAACCCTGCTAAAAGAGCCTTGTACAGCTTTTGAGAGTGTGTTAATGGCTAGTGTTTTTGCTAACCCAGGAACACCTTCTAACAAAATATGGCCATTTCCTAACAGCCCTATAAGCAAGCGTTCTATCATTTCTTTTTGACCAACAATAACCTTGTTCATCTCAGTGGTTAGAAGGTCTATGAAGGCACTCTCTCGCTCTATTTTTTCATTAATTGCCCTTATATCTATCTCCATTATATCATTATATTTGAAATTAAAAAAAATTGAAAACAAATTTACATTATTCGATTTTTTATCATTGTTAAAAATAGGTTAAAGCTAGTAAGAATGGGATTTTTTCAGTTTTTTCAGTTTTTTTTTAAGTTTTACATGGTGTGAAACATCATATTAAGCCTGTATTTTTTTGTTTTTAACAAAAAAAAAAGCAACATTTGCAGTTATTATCAATCAATTACACTTATATGAAACAAAATAACTTATTAAAATTTTTTACGGTTATGTTTTTGTTTGCCGGTGCAGTTACCATTAGCGCCCAAACAATTAAAGGAAAAGTAACTGATACTAGCGGAGAAGCTTTATCATTTATGAATGTCGTAGAAAAAGGAACCACAAATGGTACAACAACTAATGAGAATGGTGAGTTTTCTTTAGATGTTAAGAAAATGCCAACAACAATTTCTGTATCTTCTTTAGGATTCAAGACTGTTGAA
>Ga0115568_10002066_pt1 | contig 14180 bp, 15 predicted proteins | sample COGITO_mtgs_1204_FD_87296 | JGI IMG/M metagenome (GOLD analysis project Ga0115568, IMG submission 87296) | Pelagic marine microbial communities from North Sea - COGITO_mtgs_120426 | ecosystem: Environmental > Aquatic > Marine > Epipelagic | place: Germany:Helgoland, sampling site Kabeltonne...
AAGAGCACTTAAAAAAGAGCACTTAAAAAAGAGCACTTAAAAAAGAGCACTTAAAAAAGAGCACTTAAAAAAGAGCACTTAAAAAAGAGCACTTAAAAAAGAGCACTTAAATAATTATTAAAATGATATTAAGTAGAAGTTAGTAATTTAAAGAATGACCGATAATTTGAGTATATATATACCTTTTATACATAAATCATGTACGGAAGAAACAATTAAATATGTATTTGATAATTTATTTATTGGTCGTATTCAACGGGTAGATTTAGTGGCTAAAGACAAATATTATATTGGTTTTGTTTACTTTTACTCGTGGTATGATAATATTGCGTCAAATAATTTGCGTGATAAAATCAATAATGGAGGAAAGGGAAAAATAGTATATAATGAACCTTATTATTGGAACATATACAAAAACACAAGCACCGCAAATGTAAATAAACCTGAACACATTTTAAATATGATAAAAGAATTAGAACAACGTATTTATAATATGGAATCAACACGCATATCGCCTTACCTTATTGCACCGCCGCCACCCAATGTTAATAGACGCAAACTAAACTTTTATACCATAGATGACTATAATTCATAAGATGATAATAATTTATAAGAAAATTGAAGATGAATAAATATATTTAATTTATGGAATAAATATAATAATGAACGTATTGATTCGTTATGCTAAACCTTACCGGTTCATTTTTCAGAAGACACCTCATTTTACTAACGTAATTATTCGTAAAAATCTTTCGGTTTTGGTTGAGAATACACAATGCTATGATACCGAGTATCACGATTCCTATTATATGAATGAAGCATCGTTCATTGAAAATTATCCAGTTTGCTGGTATTGTAAAGGAACCCGATATGTAGAGTGTACGTTTTGCAGCGAAGGGTGTCATCATTGTAACCATACAAAGATGACAGCGTGTCCGTTTTGTAACGATGATAAAAAAAAAATTATAATCTTAATGACTAATCTTAATGTTTAATGTCTTTAATGTCTTTAATAGAGTACTTTTTTTTACCGAAATACCATTTACTTTTTACTTCTTCATAAAATCCTTTATAATTATTTGATCCTTTATAATATGGTATAAAGTGCGAATTACAATTATAATTAATTCCGATTACTTTAAATTCTTCGTTACAATAATCAATAACTTTCTTAAAGTTATTGATTTTTTCATCAAGTTTATCTGCGATATTATTAATAATTGTGTGCCAATCACTTTGCGACATATTGCTTATTTCATTTACATATGCACCCCAATTAGTATTATATTCCAATACTCTTCGCGTATTGGAACTGATAGTTCCTGTGAAAATAGACGTGTCAATATTTTGAATGATATCATTCAATGCTTCAATACCGGTTACACCCAAAATTTCATAAATATTTAGCAGTTCCATTTTTTTTTGTCGCGCAATATCATTTTTATTGATAATAACGGCAAGTTCGTCTTTATTGATTTCATTAAGCAAGTATTTAACACGATGACCGGTATTGTCGTTTAGATTTGTTACTTCCTGTCTCGTTCTTGGAAGAATATATTGATTAATTTCAGCCACAAGATTGTGGATACCATAAAAGTCTACTATAATTTTAAATTTAGTGTGATGAATAACACTATCTTGGTTAGATGCTTTTATGGAAAACGCATTTTTAATAGCATTTTTTGTAAATAGAACCGTCATTATGCTCCCAAAGGATCGTATATTAGGTACACCGCCGCACACAACGTCGCCCGGATTTCGTACAAGATTGCCTTGTTGCTTCTGCAACGCATAGTAGTGGGGGTTATGAATGGTTCCGCCAATTTGTGCCTTACCTGTTTTCCAACTAAATGTGGTGCCACACACAGAACCATCTTTTTTAATAGATGTACAAAACATCTGGTCACACCCTTCAATCTTATAAATTCGTTCAGCACAGCATGGACAAGGGCGTGTAGTCGTTTTAATAAATTCAGCAGATTTAACATCATCACTATTGCATTTATGTTCTTCATTTTTATTTTTACCGATAATTGTCAAACAATCTGGACAAGTAAACAAATTACATAAACCACATTTATAACTCGTTGAAAGAAATCCGCGACATCCGTCGTTAGGACATGCCATCATAAATTTCTTCCGCTCTTCTGAAGCATCCACGCTCGTTGAATCTGGATGATTAATTTTACGAGAATTAATTCTAATTTTATTAGTGAGTAATGTCGTCTCATCGTGGAGTTTTTTTAATTGGTTGTTGTATTCTTCGTTTTCTTTTTTTAGATTGTTGACGACTTTCGCTCTTTCAGCAAATGGCATAGTTTCTGGTAGTTTGCCCATCTCAATATCCAGCAAAATACCTGTACGATGCTCTCTGTATTCCTTGTTGACATAAGACCTGTTTAGATTCATAATCAAATAATTCCTATTCCAACCCACGTTACATTTCGGACATTTAGGATCGGATTTAGTAGATGTAAGCCAATGTCTTGCGCAAGTTTTACAAATAGAATGGTCGCAATTATTGCAGTTTATTTCTTTTTTTGTGCTTTTGTTGAATTCATCGCAACACAACGCGCAAGTTTTTGGTTCTGCCATTTTGTATGTTATATTCATATATATGAATAAACATTAAATCAATTTTATTTTGTTATATATAAATGCCTTCACACGATTTTAACACACAGAACTATACGGTCAACGAATTAGTGCAATTATTTTTTGATGACGATATAAATAACATTACACTTGAAGATATAAATAGTAAAGCAAAGGAATTATCTGATAAAGCGTATGAAGATAATAACAGCGAATTAGTCAATTTCATAAAAGAATCTCAGGACATACTTATAAAAAACTTACTAACTGATAATGAAAAAGATACCGACTATGTATTCAATACGTCATTAATGAAAGGAACCATGAATCCTAATTATCAACAAATAATTACAAGATTCACAAACATAGATAGTCAATATAAAGAAATCATTGAAGCAAACAATTCTAATACCACTAATTTTATTTTTGAGTTTACCGAAACACTTAGCAAAGTAATAAGTATTAATCTTTATTCTTTGGAACTTCCGTATGCCTGGTATACATTTGATGCGGTTTACGGAACAGATGTTTTAATGATAAATAATATAAGTTATCAAATAACAGAAGGAAATTATAGTCCTAATGATACCATGATTGAATTAAACATTATTTTTATTGATAACAATTTGGATATTTCTGCAAGTATCATACATTCGTCGGGTAAAACTAAACTAGAAAATAAAACATCTACAAGTATAAGTTTTATTTTTTACGATGAAACAAACATAGTATTTGAGAACGCAAAGAAAAACAGCAATCTTGGATGGATGCTAGGGTTTAGAACCTCGGAGATAGTAATACCAGCTAATTCAAGCATAATTAGCGACGCAATTGTTAACACGTGGGGCACAAGGTATATTATAATGGCCATTGATGATTTCAACAACAACCAAACCAACAAAGCATTGATAGGTGTATCACGACCATTTAATAAAATTTCATTGCCTACATTAACAGAAGAAGTAAATTTAGTTTCTACAGGTAATGTTTCTAATAGCAATGTAGCACGCCAAATAACTACCTTAAAGAATATACCAAATGCTTATTTAGATTCATATAATTCAATAAATGAAGATCTCTATGCTAAATGTGATTCAAGATATGATTCTCCTATTATATCGAATATATTTGCAAAAATACCAATTAAAAAACAATATCATTGGAAAGATAATCAATCTTATCCTATTATTGAATTCAGTGGTGTTCTACAAAACAATGAAAGAACATATTTTGGTCCTGTTGATATTACCAGAATGAAGGTGACTTTATACGATGATAAAGGTCGTGTCCTCAACCTTAACGGGTTAGATTGGTCATTTAGTTTAGTCACAAAGCATGTATATCAATACAATACACCTTTACAGGTACAAAAATAAAATTACAATAAAGAAAAATAAAGGTTCAGTGTCAATGGTATTCTCTGTGTTTCACAAATTAAAAGTGTAAAATATAAAAATAGACAAATATATTTGTCCATTTTATAAAAAACACTGATAAGAATTAGAAAAATTTGAGAATTTACAAAACATACCATAATGCTCACAACTGGAAAAAATATGTTAAAAAATTGTGAGCATACAATTTTTATATTTTATGTAAAAGATTTTAAGCGACTTTTTGTGTTCTAATATATATGAACATTTTAGAACAAAAAGTCGCACAAAAGTCGCACATAATCTATAGTTGTGAATTTTGTGATTATAATACGTCTAAAAAGAACGATTTTAACAAACACCTTTTGACACGTAAACATCAAAAAAACAGTGTTTTAGAACATTTTGAACAAAAAAAGTCGCAAAAGTCGCACAACCATATATGTAGTGTATGTGGGAAACAATATATGTCAAGAAATGGGTTATGGTATCATGAGAAGCAATGCGTAAAAAATGAAGCTAAGATTAAAGATTTAAACAACGATGATTTAGTTATGATGATGGGAGAGGCATTAAAGCAAATGAAAAAACAGTCAGATATTATATCTGAATTGGTTCCAAAGGTGGGTAATAATAATAATAATACGAATTTTAATTTAAATATTTTCTTGAATGAGGATTGTAAGGATGCTGTAGATTGGGGAGAATTTTTGATGTCAATAGATTTAGAAGTGGATGATTTGCAGGCATTAAAGAATAGTAATATAACAACAAGCATATCAAATGCTATTTGTAATAAAATAAACGAATTAGGAGTGTATAAAAGACCGATACATTGTTATGATCCTAAACGCAAGAAGTTGTGTATAAAGAACAATAAAGATTGGGAAAAGGACGATGATATGGTAAATTCTTTAATAGAGAAAGGTGATAAACAATTACAACATAAGTATATTACATTGATAAGAAAGTGGGAAGAAGAGAATCCGAATTTTATGAATGATGATAAGTTGATGGAAGAATATGTAGAATTGCAAAGTAAATTATATGATAATGTTGATAATAAGAAAAATAAGATAAGTTTAATAAAAGAAATAAATATACCGAAATAATATTGCGTTATATATATATATGCCAAGTAAATCTCAGTCGCCAGTTTCTGTAGTAGATGATCCTTCAGGATTACAAAAATCTGATTCGTTAAGACAAGCAAATACTAGTAAAATAAAAAACACTTCTAATACGATATCACCCAATATTATGAATAAAGCTGTTAATGCTTCTAAGAAGTTCTCGGCACGCAAAATGAGTAAAAGATTACAAGGTCTTCCTAAGGTTATGAGAAGTGCTAATCTTATTAAGACTTCTAAGACATTATCGCCTCCTAAAAATTTAATAAATAGATTTACCAAAAGAATAAAAAGTGCTCCTATGGTTATGAATAATGTTAGAAAATCACCGCTAACATCCGACGATGTTGATAATGTAAAATTATCTATAAATAATATACTTAATAATGCCAACCTAGATAATGAAATAGTTAGTGTTATAGATGATTACAATATAATTAGGAATTTAGAAAAGCAATTTTTATTTTTAAAACCTAATACAATTAATGCAATTCATGCAGATTGTATAAAAAGGTTGAAGAGTTCCGATGAAAATTACTCTAAAATGGATATAAAACCTGCTATGATGAAAATAGGCATTGATGAGGTAAATAAAATATTAAATTACGCACCTATTAATGGCGGCGCAATATCTCCGGAATTTCACCCAAGTCCGCAGTCGTCGCCGTCGTCGCCGTCGCCGCCACTGCCGCCACCGCCGCCGCGCGCGGCGTCGTCGCGCGCGGCGGCGCGACCGTCGTCGTCGTCGCTTAGGCCATCTTCGCGTCGTTCTGACATTAATAATGTACCCTCGAAATCAATAATGGTGCAAACAGAAAAAGAAGCAGAGACACCGCCGCCGCCCCCGCCCCCGCCCCCCCTTAAACCCGCGCATTATATAGTAGAAAAAACACATCTTGATAGGGAAGAATCCTTGAATGAAATAGTAATGCAATATGTCAATGAATATATTAAAGAACGTCCACATTTAATGTTTGGTTTTATAGCTGCTTTTGGACCTGGGTGCGGAGGAGAAATCAATATAAAAGGTGATATAGATGAGTTTAATTTTTCATCATATAGAATTTATGCTAATATTTTACATAGGTATAATGACCATGAAATTGCAAAAAAAGCTCTAATACGATTCCGTTTCGCATTATTTATTAAATTATTGTTAGCAACCACACTTTCTTTAGCATTTATTTCAATAACGGCTGCAGGATTAGTAAAGGTAAGTAAATTAGGAAAAGACGCCATTGCTTTAGGAGTTAATAATATATATAATTTGGTATTAGTAAACGAGTTTCAAACAAAAGAAGTAGTGTATTTTCAGAAAGTAATTAACATGGTTGTTCCCAATAAGTATGCGATGGGAACATTTTTTACTATGTTTACATTATTTGGTAGTTTTCTAAAACCACCGGTAGAAGCAGTATTAAGAGATACAGAAATAGGTATGAGTAGCATTCTAATGCACACTTTACTATTTTTTATTGAATTAGGTATATTGACGCGAACAATTGGAGAGCACTTAATAAATAATGCTATTAAGAAAAAGATAAACGATGTGCAACCATCTAATTATATGGTATCTTTAACGGGTCAAGGTTTATATAGAGGACCGGTCAGGAATCCTTTAGCTACACCTAGGGATTCTTTTTCTCCAACGTCCGACAAAGTGTCATCGGCAGCACCATCGGCACGTCGTGCCGAGAGGAATTTGCAAATGGATGAGATCAGGAGGCGGGACGCCGTACAAACTGAACTCAAGAACCAAACCAATGAAGCCGCACGAATATTAATGGAATTTAATAAAGAACGATCAACCGGTGGAAAAGGAAGAACCGGTGGAAAAGGAAGAACCGGTGGAAAAGGAAGAACCGGTGGAAAAGGAAGAACCGGTGGAAAACGAATAACTGGTGGAAAACGAAGACGTAATGTAAGACAAACAAGAAGAAGAAGACGTTAAATGATTATATTATACTATAATATAATGATTAATTGTTGTAAAACAAGTAAAAGGTCGTCAAAATGCAAACGCAAACGTGATGGTAAAATTTTTAAGCTTCCGCGTAAATTTACCAAGAGAAGGTGTCTTAGTAAAAAGAAAAAAGGGTTTACCATGCGTGCGTCATGCGCACCGTATAAGGGTTGCAAATAGTTTATGATGATCATGTATTAATTATAATATTTTTTACAGGTTCATTATTTTTATGAACTTTTTTATGAGAGGCGAGTGCTCGTTTATTTGTGAAGACTTGACTACAGATTTCACAATGGTAAGTGCATGCATTATTCATATTAACGCCTTTGTTACCTAACCAATCTGAAAGGGTTGGAAAAGCAATATCTTCTATATGCACAAGTAATTTTTTCTGAATGTCTTTTGCGGTATCAATAGCGAGTTGTTTCTTTGTCATGAAGACTTGAAAGTCAGAGTTTATTTTTTGTAGAGTTTCCTTGGATATGGTTTCGCCCTCATCATTTTCTATAATTTCCACTTTGTATGCTAGATTGTCAATAATATTAACTGCGCACTTGATGATATCAGGATTATATTCTACATTATGCACATAAACCAATACTTTGCCTTCGTATATATCAATAGTATAATTAGTTTTGGTTGTTATACCTGAATGTTGTGATAGAAATATACCGTGTGTGTTTTGTTCGTTAATATCTCTTATAAATTTCTTTACTTCGTCAGCATTAACATTGGATTTATAGTCTTTATTTTCTACAAGTATTGCAGGTTTATTATCGCGTTTAATCATAAAATCACCGGATGCTTTTGTACCGCTGGTATTAACGATTTGAGAACTGGGAAACGCCGAATTAAGAACATTTTCCAATATATTTTGCCCATAAATTCCTTTGTGTACCGAAGAATTTTTCATTTTATTTAGAAAATCAGACAAATCATTCATGACGTCATCTATTTTAGATTTGTCATTGCTGTTTTCATTCATTTTTTTAACTAACAATTCTTGTTGTGAACTGATAAAAGAGTACATCGGCTGCTGAATACTTTGCAATTTAGATTCAAATTTATTTATAAAATTGTCCGAATTATTATTCTCTTTAAGTTCTTTAATAATATTATTATTAAAATCATTTAAAGTAGTTTTGAATTTATTCTCTGTAACCTCGTTAATTTTATCTGTGAATTGTTGAGTAGATTTATTGATAAGAGAAGATAATTTATTACTTTCTTCATTGGAGTTAATTTTTATGGTGGTTTTAATTGTTTCTATGTATTCTTTATTAATAGTGCGTACATTTTGTTCTAGATTATTGACATTTCTCAATATTTCTTTATTTATGGTTTCGGTAAGAGTTTTATTCATATCAGTGTTGAGTTTTTCAATAAAGTCAATCATTAGTAGATTTAAAGATTCTACATCTATGGATGGATTATTTTTGTAGAAATCGTGTATACGTTTATTGTTGATAGACACGGTATAGCTCATAATATTATAATAATATTACTGTTTAAATAATTTAAAAAATGATATTACCAAATGAAAATGAAATCATAATATCATTTATTAAATTATTTCCCCAAAAAGTAAAGATGTAGAATAGTACTTTTAAAATTACTATACAATGATTCAAATTGAGTGTATTTATAATTGTATTTATGTGCGGTTTGTTTCACAACAACAGACAATTCTTTATATTTTGAATGGTGGTATCTTGGAAATAAATGGTGTTCTATTTGATAATTTAGTCCACCATTAAGATAAGTGAAAACGGGAGAATCAAAATTGCACGACGAAATAATTTGATGTTTCATAAACGATAATGAAGATTGAATTTTATCGTTATTAACATCTGTAAAGTTATGACTTAATATAAAAAAAAACGAAAGATAAACACCAGTAAACATTATACACAATTGTGTTTCTATTATTCTGACTATAGAACCTTTATATGGTTTAACAATATTAAGATAAATAAAAATGATTTTAGTTATAAAATCAAAAAAATATCTTTTACAAAGACATTCGTATAATTCAACAATAAGTATTTGATAGGAGAATAAAGGTAAACCAATTAAAGTATATATCCATTGTAATTTATGGAAATAGTATTTATTAGAGTATTTATTTATTCTAACGATGCCCATTCCATCCGTATCAGGGTCTTTGCCTAATATATTAGTATGTATATGATGTTTGACCATGTGTTGAACAATCCATAAATTTCTACTTCCACCTATTAAATTTTGAGATAAACCGAATATTTCATTAATATCTTTATCATAAGACAAAGAACCGTGGTTTGCATCATGTTGAATATTGAGTCCTATAAGAGCATTTATATACGCAAGTATCATTGCCATTCCAAAGTTCCAGTTAATATATAATTTATAATTAAGATATATATTAGAAGATAATAGCAAACACGCCTTAATCCAATAATATTGTGTAGGTAGAGGATTAATATTAGCTTTTTTTACATTTTTAATCAATTCCAAGTAATCTGTATAACGCGAGATAGATGTATCTATTACATTTTTTTCATTTTGTATAATTTGTGTTCGCAGATGTTTATACTTATTGTGAGGAAATACTCTACTATGATTGGAAACAAAAACCATAGTAAGGTCGTTTGAACTACTTTCATTAGTAAATAGTTTAATTATGTCGTTTCCTCCTGGGTGATCAAACAAAGTAAAGTCGTACGATACTCCATCAATAACAACCATATATAATTAGTTAGTTTTTAATTTTAATATAGTTGGAACATAATTCATATAATATGTAAATAGGACTATAAGTGAGGAGTGGTATGATACACATAACCACGAGTATCTATATGGTAAATAAGTTTCCCATGTTGGATATACAAATAACATAACGATACCATGAGTAAAACATAAATAGAACTGTGTAATTTGCCACATAGTTAGGTATTTCTTGAGTGGATTTTTGATATTAAAAGACGTCAAAAGGTAATGACTATACATTAAAACGTGCGTAAGAGAGTTAATCCAAGCACCGAACGCAGCAGTTCCGTTGCCGTGCCCCATATATAACATAAACCCCCACACGGCTGAAACTGTGCTATGGTGATATACATGAAGAAATGATAATTGACTCGCCTTTTGTCGCTTAATTATTATAACTGTATCAATCCAGTCAAAGTATTTAGATAAATAGTGAACAGTTGTAAACCATTCAAGTCGATCATTGTATGGGGTATTTATTCCAAATGGGTTTGTAATACCATTTGACACAATCGGAAATAACCCATACGTCATATATGAACACAGAGCAATTTGCATAATATTGTATACACGAACGTAATTAATAATGCTTTTACTATTTGTACTGGCACTAGCACTTTTTACATCATAATTGCTACTAATAACACAGTCTAATATATAATTTATATATAGTATAGGTGCTACGGTAAAGACATATGGATTATATAAATTCATTTTATTATTTATAATGCAAATTGTTTTAAATTTGTTTTGTAAGTAATAAAATGAATTTATATGTTTCAGTAATATGGTATTTATACTATTTATCTACAGCGAATGCTGGAGCGTTTTGCACCACGCGCACGATAATGTTTTCTACCGCGAGTACGTTTAGTGTGTTTGCGATTCTTTCCACCGGCGGGTTTATAGGTTAAGGGCACGGCGCACAGGGGGCGGTGGGGACTTTTTACTTGATAGTCTACGGCGTAACATCATATATATAAAAATTGAAGAAGGATTTATCTTTTTATTAATAAGAATCAGATATGGATAGTAAAATGACAAAGACACCAACAACACAGAGCAACATCGAAAAGTGTCGTATGTGTAAACAAGAAATTATAGTTCATGCTAAAGATATATCATATCATGGTGAATCAGAATATGATATAAATATAAGAATCAAATGTGGAATGTGCAATGAATGTTATGCAATCTGCAATATGTTTGGAAGACTACAAATTCAACGCTAAATATTTTAATTCATATCGCATATTTATTTTTGCGTGTATACGCACGTTTTAACGTCTACTTTTTGGTTTTTACATCAGCGTTATTTTTTTGTATTTCTGCGTTTCTTACTAACATTTTTTTTAGAGCCGCCACCTCTTATGCCAAGTTCGTCCAACGAGCGTTCGGGGTCATTCGTATCCCTCCTCCCTCCTCCCTCCTGCGCCTCCCGCCCCGCTGCGGGGGCCGCTGCGGCCCCCGCTGCGGCCCCCGCTGCGGGGGCCGCTGCGGCCCCCGCTGCGGCCCCCGCTGCGACCTTCGTCTTGTCCGACGCCGCAACCTTCGACGACTTCATCGGCCGCCGCCCCACATTCGCCGCCGCGGGGACGACGTCGACGGGCGCGGGCGCGACGTCGTTTATCGCTTTTATCGCTTTTATTAACGCATTTTGAAACTTTCCCCAAGCCCGCGGATCAGTCGCATTTATAATGGACTCCTTATTATCATTCATCGCTTCTCGCGCCGCGACCTCGGCGAGCGACACCCCCTCCCTCATCCCCTCCGCGCGCGCACTATTCGTATCCACTTTCACCTCCTGCGCCTTCGCATCCGCCGCCTGCGCCTTCGCATCCGCCGCTTCCTGCGCCCTCGTCGCTTCCAACTCCTTTGCTTTCACCGCGTCCTCCGCCACTTTCACCTCCTGCGCCTTCGCATCCGCCGCCTGCGCCTTCGCATCCGCCGCTTCCTGCGCCCTCGTCGCTTCCAACTCCTTTGCTTTCACCGCCTCCTCCGCCACTTTCACCTCCTGCGCCGCCGCCTTCTCCTCACTCTTTATTTTTTCTTTAAGGTTTGTGCGATGGTCCTTGTATATACTTTCCTTACTTTCGAATGTAAATTTAGTATTAAGAAGTGTATTCATAAGCTTATTTTCGGCGTCGGCCTCGCGACCGCTCCGGGTGAGGAAAGGGAAACTATTATTTGCTATGCTTTCTAATAACACGTATTTATTGTTAGTGACTTCTAGAATATCATTACCAGAACCAGAACCAGCAGCATCGTCAGGATCATCCCCATCATCACCAGCACCAGCAGGAGTAACCTCATCACCAGCACCAGCAGGAGTAACCTCATCACTAAGTTTTTCTTCACTATCCATAATTATAATATTTATAAATATTATAATTTTTCACTAAATTCGCAATTAGTAACGAATAATTATATTGTGCGGAAATAGGTGTCGTTTGTGTATTTTGTTTGCGGTTGTTTTTCTTTCTTAATTTTTAGATGTTGTTTGCCACAGAGGGTTTTTTATTCGGAGCAAACATCATCTAATATTTTTGTATTAGAGACACGCTTATGACATCGCTTAATTTTACATGAAGACAATTTACACGATGTTCAAGACCTTAATGTAGGAAGACTGATGTCCTCTTCAGGTGCTTAATTATTTATTCATTTATTTATTTTTATTATTATTATTATTATTATTATTATTTTTATTATTATTATTATTATTTTAAGAGGATGAAGAAAAAGTATATATATATAAGAAGAGAAGAGAAGAGGACAGGAGAGAACATGGCAGATGAGAGAAGGGATGGGGTAATGGGGCAAATTTTGCCCGGTTTTGAGTAAAGTCCCATGAAAGGAGCTTGGGTCAAACTCGTGGAGTTTGCCAAATTAGGGGCAAAAATTGCCCCATTGCCCCATCCGAGTTAAGAGAGAAGGGATGGGGCAATGGGACAAATTTTGCCCGGTTTTGAGAAAGTCCCAGGAAATGAAGCAGGGTCAATCTCGGAGACTTTGCCAAATTAGGGGCAAAAATTGCCCCATTGCCCCATCCCTACAGCAATGATCTCCCACAATCACACTTTTAGTTGTGTATCAGACCTTTATGTAGTAGGGCAGAAATTGCCCCATCCATATATGCCACCGGAAACTTCCTAAAAAAAGAATTAATTTCAATACAGCAGCTTTGCTGCATGCCCTTCGGGCTGTATTGAAATTAATTAAAAAAAGATGAGATTTTAATTTTTACTGTGTTTGCATTTCGTAACGCACAACTTATCTTCTGCGGGTGCGTGTGCGTTTGAGTCGTTTGTTGGCTTTAGTTTTGCGTTTTGGTTTCTTTTTGGGTTTCTTTTTCGGTTCCTTTTGGGGTTTGTGGGATTTTTTGTGGGTAGTGCGAATTGAACGTTTCTTTATTTTTTTGGTGGTGGATTTTTTATGGCGTTGACCGCCTGACGGCGACGGCATAGGGGGGGTATACCAAGGACTCGGGTGGTTATGCTCTGCTTCAAATGCAGTATTAAATTCTTGGTTGAGGGCATAAAATTCTTTGTTGAGGGCATTCAATTCTTGGTTGAGGGCATTCAATTCTTGGTTGAGGGCATTCAATTCATTCAGCAATTTTTTCGTCGCATTGATGTGAACTAACCGTTTAGAAGAGATATCCTTCGCAAGCACCGCCACCGCGGACTGTTTATTCTTGATATCATTATTTTTATTCTTGATATCAATATTGATCTCATAAGAACCTCTATGCGAACGAACTACAACGGACTCAGCACCATCACTATCAATATCACTATCAATATCACTATCAATATCACTATCACTTAACATATATATATGTATTAGGTAAAAACGGAGGGAAGGAATGTAAAATAAACTGTGATCGGTATGGTTGGCGTATACGCGAAATGTTTTACGTGCGTTATTATATATTTTCTTACCATAACAGGTGCGGAATGTAAAATAAACCGCGAGCGGTATTTATGAGGTTGCGTAGCACCTATTCTTTTCTTTGTTTCTTTATTTCTTTATTTAAAATAAATAATAAAAAGGAGTAGTAGAATGCAAAAATGTGGGTGGCGGGTGGCGGGTGCGTTTAAAAAGGCTGCTGGAAATACCCTAAAAGAAATAGTAGCAGCCCTGCTACTAAAAATCGTTCATAATCGCACAATCTCGGAAAAATCAGTAGCAGGGCTACTACTAAAAAAATCGCTGCGCCATACCCAGTGGACCCAAATATAACCCGCCCCCCGCCACCCGCCACCAACGAGAACACTCCACGGAAAACTTCCTAAAAAGAATTAATTTCAATACAGCCCGAAGGGCATGCAGCAAAGCTGCTGTATTGAAATTAATTAAAAAATG
>Ga0115568_10002067_pt1 | contig 14176 bp, 9 predicted proteins | sample COGITO_mtgs_1204_FD_87296 | JGI IMG/M metagenome (GOLD analysis project Ga0115568, IMG submission 87296) | Pelagic marine microbial communities from North Sea - COGITO_mtgs_120426 | ecosystem: Environmental > Aquatic > Marine > Epipelagic | place: Germany:Helgoland, sampling site Kabeltonne...
AAAGAAAATAATAAAAAACAGAATATTAATTTCTCGAACAAAGTTTTGCGCGAGTTCTTTCTTTGGAATTCCTTTAGACTATTAGGGTGAATTTTTAAGCCTTCGTCGCTTAAGATTTTTATATTTTCTTCAATTAAGGACAAGGTTTTTGGCAGGCTCTTTATTTTATCTGCAATTTCTTTTGTTGACTGAATGAAAATATATTCCTTATTAAAATCGTTCTCGACCCAGTGTTCAATTAATGGTTGTGCAAGTAGCCAAATATTTGCCTTCGGGCTAAGTTTACGTCCAACTCCTTCTGCAGTGAGCATGGTTTTTTGAAGCAAAAGCAACTGGGGTTGTACTTCCATTTGGAAATCTTTTGATACTTGAAATAAATAACCAAGAAGTCGCGCGATTGATATTTCGTTTTGAGGCTTTCCCAATATTGGCTCTGCGATTGAGCGGCACGCTTGGGCAAATGAGCGAACAGATTTATTGGAAGGAACATACCCAGCCTCAAAGTGAAGTTCGGCTACTCGGGTATAGTCTCTATTTAGAAAAGATAGTAACATTTGTCCAAGATAATATCGAGTTTTTATATCCAGACGGCCCATTATTCCAAAATCAATCGCAATAATTTTACCCTCTTTCGAAACAAAAATATTTCCAGGATGCTGATCTGCATGAAAAAAACCATCGCGAAAAACCTGTTTAAATAATGCGGTTGCAGCCTTTGACAGTATTTCGTCTGGGTCCAAACCAGCACGCTTAATTGAAGCAGTATCACCAATAGAGATCCCGTCAACTCGCTTCAGTGTTAGAATACGTTTAGACGTTAAGCTCCAATCAACCTCTGGGACACCAAAGTCTTGATCATCGATGAAGTTTTCAGCTAATTCTCCCGCTGCGGCAGCTTCAAATCGAAGGTCCATCTCTTGATGGATAGTTGTTTCAAAGGTTTCAATGATCTCAAAAGGCTTTAACCGACGCAGGTCTTGTTGAGTATTCTCGATAAGTTGAGCAATCCAATAAAATAAGTCTATATCTTTTTTAAAAGCTTTTTCTATATTTGGACGCAATACTTTTACAGCAACTTCGCAACCTTCTAAGGTTATTGCAAAATGAACCTGTGCAATAGACGCTGCCGCCACCGCTTCCCAGTTAAATTCGGTAAAACATTCTTCGATAGGTTTGCCCATCTCACTCTCGATAATATCTTTAACGTTTTCTTTGCTAAAGGCTGGCAACTTGTCTTGAAGTTTAGAGAGCTCTGAGGCAATTTCCTCACCACAAATATCTGACCGAGTTGACAGTGCCTGGCCTAACTTTATAAATGTAGGACCAAGTTCTTCAAGAGCCATAGCTAAACGTTTGCCGGGGTTGTATTTTAAGTTCTTCTTTGAGATTAAGACAAAAACATTAAGAATGTTATTGGATATCCCTGCTTCTTTCAAAAGCGATAACACATTATATTTTCCAAGCGTTCGAAAAATAAAAATTAGGCGTCTAATATTTTTAAAGGCTTTAACCATAAATAATTTCTATATTTTCCATGCTGAATGAATGGCTGTTATACCACCTAAAATATTCTCATATGAGGCCTTAACCAGACCCGAGTCTTCTATCTGGGCCAAAAATTCATCTTGATGGGGAAACCTGCGAATGCTCTCAACCAGATACTGATATGAAGTGCGATCTTTGGAGACCATCTGGCCGAGAAATGGTAGGAAATTGAACGAGTATATATCATACAGTTTTGCCAATTGAGGAATAATAACCTGGCTAAATTCTAAACATAAGAACTTGCCGCCCGGCTTTAAGACACGATGAGCCTCTTTTAGTGCCCTGTCCAAATTGGTAACATTTCGGAAACAAAATGCTGTTACATAACAATCAAACGAAGCGTCATCGATGGGTAGTTCCTCGGCATTGGCACATACCCAAGTAATCTCATCGATCAATGCTCGGTTTAAAGCTCGGCCTCGACCAACCACAAGCATCTTTTGATTAATATCTGCGACGACGACTTCCTTGCCACCCATCTCTAAAAACTTGAATGGTAAATCACCCGTGCCGCCGCCAACATCTAGAACATTAAGCGTCGGGCTGGGCCTAATTTTTTCGATTAGTCTACTTTTCCACAACCGATGTAACCCTAAGCTCATTAGGTCATTCATTAGGTCATAGTTTGGAGCAACATTATTAAACACTTCTGCGACTAATGCGCCTTTTTCGTCCCTTGATACATCTTTAAAGCCAAAGGACGTATGATATTCATTATTTTTTTTTATAGACATGATAAGGACCGTAGCTTACTTAATGATAAGGTACAGTCTAACTCACAATTATTATATTTAAAAACGAAAATAGTTCTAACCTATGCCCGAGCTTCCTGAAGTAGAGACGGTAAAAAGAGCCTTAACGCCATACTTGGAAAACACGGTGTTGTCATCCGTCATAACCAGGAGGAAAGGCTTACGTGTTCCATTTCCAGACCAATTTTCCGAAAAACTGTCTGGCAAAAGGATAATAAATATTACTCGGCGAGGTAAGTATCTATTGATTTATTTGGAGGAAGAACTTGTTTTAATTATTCACTTAGGAATGTCTGGGCATATACGCGTCCTTCAAAAAAATATACCTATACCAGGTAAACATGACCACATTGACTTTATTACTCAAAAGGGGGTTACTATTCGTTATAACGATCCTCGAAGGTTTGGTATTGTGACTCTCGCTAAAAGAGAGTTTATTGAATCTCATAAGTTATTAAAAAATATTGGACCAGAACCATTAAGCAATAATTTTAACGCAGTTGTTCTGATGAAAAATTTAAATGGCAGAAATCTTACTATAAAGTGTGCTCTTCTAGACCAAAAAATAGTAGCTGGCTTGGGTAACATATATGTTAGTGAGAGCTTATTTCGGTCACGTATTTCCCCAAAACGTTTATCTAAAAATATTGGTATTAAAAAAGCTGAAGAGTTAGTAAAAATCATAAGGATTGTTCTAACCGATGCGATTAATGCTGGTGGTTCAACATTAAACGATCATCGAAGGCCCGATGGTAAGCTAGGTTATTTCCAACACCAGTTCTTTGTATATGGTAAAAATGGGGAGTTGTGCGGTCATTGTGAAAAAGTTAAAATAAAAAAAATAATTCAAGCTGGGCGTTCAACTTTTTTTTGTTCAAATTGTCAACGTTAGCTCATTGAAAAGATGGATTTTATGAAAAATTTGTTATTTTTATCTTTTGCCATAACATTTTATTTTCCACCAAACATTGTTTGCTCACAAAGCGCATTTATCTCTATACTTAATGATGTGCCATTGATGTCTGGCCTCAAAATACAAAAACAAACTGCACTAATATTTGACACACCTAGTGGAAGAATAGTTGAAGTTGCGGCGGTTGGAAAAATTCCACTATTAAAGGTCCGCGAATTTTATGCAGATACGTTACCTCAATTAGGTTGGAGGGATGTAGGAAAAAATATTTTTTCGCGAGATAAAGAAATTTTAAGCATCAATCTTTCCATAATTGTGAATAGAAACACCCGAATAAAATTCTCTATTACTCCGGAGCCAATTAAACCATAAAACTTCTTTTAAATATTCCAATGAAAACTTCTAAGGCTTGACGCGTTAGAGTTACCCATATATAAACTCGCAACTCGAAGATAGCACTCTGTCTTCGACTCATTGTCAAAATTAATGTCGTTGGAAATCATGGCTAATATTAAATCTGCTAAAAAGCGTATCTTACAAACCGAGAGAAAGTCAGAAGTTAATCGTGGCCGTCGCAGTGACATGAGAACTCAAGTTAAATTGGTAGAAAAAGCTATAGAATCTGGTGATGTGGTTGCTGCGAAAGAGGCGTTAAAAACAGCCGAGCCGAAACTAATGAGGTCCGCTCAAAAGAGTCTCCTTCATCGTAATACAGCGTCGAGAAAAATATCTAGGCTCTCAAAGAAGATCAAATCTTTAAAAACTTAATAGAAGCCACCATCTCAATTTTTTTTAATCAGTAAAAGCAGAGTTGTAATAAACAACGTTTATTGTTGTAGAAAGATATTATTAAAATAATGCCTTTTATAAGTCACGATTCGAATCTTTGTTTCATGTCAAGAAGAAAATTTTACACGTTCTCCTTTCGGACCTATTGAATCAAAAAATTTTGTTATGTAAAATCAATTTTATCTTGAGACCAACTTCTATCATTATTACAAGATAAATTGACATGAATTATAAAAAAGTGATTACCAGAAATTTGTAGTGGATATTCAGGGTGCATTTTTAATCTTATAATTATTTAGGAAAAAGTGTGAACGTTAAAAGATTGGGCGGGAGCAAAATTAAAAATTGCTCTTTTGTTGGAATTAAAACGCTATCATATATGATCGTTTGAGATTAGAATGCGATTATGTCTGTATGGTTATACTGACAGACTGTTAACGATAGATGTTTATTGTTGGGGCTGGCAAGCATGGGTATAAGTTCTGAAGATCAAGGTTTACAGGAACAATGGCTTAGAGTAAGCAACACGTTAAAAACCGAAATTGGCGAAACCGCTTTTGAAAACTGGGTGAGGCCGATAAAAGCCTTTGATGTTAGAAACTCAGAAGTCAGATTAGCTGTTCCATCGAGGTTCATGCGTGACTGGGTAGTGGCAAATTACATAGATCGTCTCAAGGATTTGTGGACTAGAGAGAACAATGTCGTTAAATCTGTAGATATTATAATCCAGCCGAGTTTGAAAAATCAGCCGCATGTGTCCAGAGAATATAATAATATTGATAAAAAAAATGATTTAGATGCTAAAGTTGTTGTCAAGTCAGATCAAAAAGAAAAAGCTACCCCGCCGCATATTTCTGACAGTCAAATTTCTGCACCTTTGGATGAAAGATTCAAATTTGATCAATTTGTGGTTGGTAAGCCAAACGAATTTGCATATGCAGCAGCTAGACGCGTGGCTCAGGCGTCATCAGTTTTTTTTAATCCGTTGTTCTTATATGGTGGAGTTGGTTTAGGTAAAACTCATTTGATGAATGCGATTGCTTGGGAAATACTAGAGAGGGACCCCGCCCGCACAGTAATGTATCTGTCTGCAGAAAAATTTATGTATAGATTTGTTAGAGCCTTAAGAGAAAAAAACACTGTGGACTTTAAGGAGCAATTTCGCTCGGTTGATGTATTAATGATTGACGATGTCCAATTCATTGGTGGTCGAGATGCAACTCAAGAAGAGTTCTTTCACACATTTAATGCGCTGGTTGATCAGGGTCGACAAATAATTTTGTCAGCCGATAAATCGCCGTCAGATCTTGAAGGAGTTGAAGAGCGTCTAAAATCGAGGCTTAATTGTGGTTTGGTCGCAGACATTCATGCTACAACTTATGAGCTCCGTTTGGCTATATTAGAGACTAAAGCTGAAAAAATGAAATTGGAAGTTCCCCGCAACGTGGTTGAGTTCTTGGCACATAGAATTACTTCGAATGTTCGTGAATTAGAGGGTGCGTTAAACCGTGTTGCTGCTCATACACAATTGGTTGGAAGGGATTTAACATTGGAAACAACGCAAGATATACTCCATGACCTTCTTCGCTCGAATGACCGCAAGGTAACTATTGAAGAAATCCAAAAAAGTGTAGCTGAGCATTTTAATATCCGTATTTCAGACATGCATTCGGCCCGCCGAGCCAGGTCTGTTGCGCGCCCACGTCAGGTGGCCATGTATTTATCAAAACAGCTTACATCTAGATCATTACCTGAAATAGGGAGAAAATTTGGTGGAAGAGACCATACAACGGTGATGCATGCGGTTAAAAAAGTTGACGAATTATGCGATCACGATAATAGCTTTGCAGAAGATGTAGATCTTTTAAAGCGCATGTTAGAGGGCTAAAAGGTTTATATAGCATAAATTTTCGAAGCTAAGAATAAGTTTGGTTATTTTTTTCAAGTACTTTTTGTCGTATTGTAGGCTCGCAAATTATTGCGTTGGACCTATTAATAAAAAATAAAAAAGTTTATATTTTTATAGTAAAAAGCTTACCTATATTGCCTAATCTGCTATACTACCCTTGAGTTTATGCTAGTTATCATGGTGTCAGTATATAATTTATTTAACAGTTGATGCAGAGATGTCTAAATATAAATTTAAAAATATATTTTAACGAAAAACATACTTTTAGTTGTTAAAATAAAAACTATAAATTTAAGAGCGAGTAGGAAATCGTAATATCATGAAAATTACTATTGAACGGGGATTGTTATTAAAAGTTTTAAATCATATCCAAGGAGTTGTAGAGCGAAGAAACACCATCCCTATTTTATCAAATGTAAAATTTGAAGCTCAAAATAATGTTCTTAGTTTGCATGCAACCGATATGGATATAGACATAGTTGAGCAAATTCCAGCTGATATAAGTAGTGGTGGTGCCGCCACTGCACCAGCCCATACATTATATGATATTGTTAGAAAGTTGCCTGACGGATCTCAGATTGTTTTAGATTCGGATGGAGATGATAAACAGCTAACATTGATATCTGGTCGTTCTAATTTTAAGTTAACATGTTTGCCAACCGAGGATTTTCCAGTAGCTTCAACTGGCGACTTGCCAACAAATTTTATACTTAAATCAAGTGATTTGAGAGGTTTAATCGATAGATCAAAATTTGCTATTTCTACAGAGGAAACTCGTTATTATTTGAACGGGATATATCTTCACGCTGCTAAAAGAGGTGATACTAATGTATTGCGTGCAGTGGCAACGGATGGTCACAGGCTAGCAAGTGTAGAATTACCCTTACCACAAGGTGCATTAGACATGCCAGGGGTTATTTTACCCCGTAAAGCAGTTGCGGAAATGCGTAAGCTAATTGATGAAGGCGAGGAAGATATTGAGGTGGGTCTATCCGATACTAAGATTAAATTTAGTTTTGACGGGACTGCATTAACATCAAAGTTGATTGATGGGACATTCCCAGATTATGACCGTGTCATTCCAGATAACAATGATAAGGTGCTTGAGGTGGATGCCCATTTATTTTCTCAGGCGGTGGATCGTGTATCTGCTATTTCTAACGAGAAATCCCGATCGGTAAAGCTGTCTGTCTCAAAAGGGAGCCTAATACTCTCAGCAAATAGCGCAGAAAATGATTCTGCCACCGAAGAGTTGCAAGTAGATTATGATGAAGTGGAGATGGAAATTGGTTTCAACTCTCGTTATTTATTGGATATAGCCCAACAAATAGAAGGTAAACTAATACGTTTTACCTTGGCAAATTCATCATCACCAACACTGATAGAAGATCTAGAGGATCCAGGAGCATTATACGTTTTAATGCCAATGAGGGTTTGATAGGTTGATTGCAACTTAAATAATTATGGCGATGTCCATCCCTAATAGTTAAGGATGAGTATTTATAATAAAAAATGGAATAAATTTTTTTGAGGTCTTTTTTAAGAAATTATCATATAGTGTTAGAAATATGAATCAGGTAAATAAAAAACCTGTATCTGACAAAACTGCCATCAGTTCGCTCACTTTGTCTAATTTTAGATCTTATAAGTTTAAACGTTTTGACATTGATAGTAATCTCGTTGTTCTTACTGGTTTAAACGGAGCTGGAAAAACTAATTTATTGGAGGCGCTCTCATTTTTAGTGCCGGGTAAGGGGTTAAGACGAGCGCCATTAAGTGAAGTTTTGCATAAATCATCCCAAGGCGAAGATAAAATTTCAAATTGGGCTGTGGCGGCCAAATTAAAAATTGGCGAAAACATGATGGATATTGGTACGGGTTGTGAATTTTCTAATTATGACAATAAAAGTCAAAAAAGCATTAAACGTGTGATCAAAATCAACGGTAATGTGGTTAGGAACCAATCTGAATTAGGTGAATACGTTAGTGCTCAATGGTTGACTCCTCAAATGGATAGGTTGTTTGCTGAGGGTGCTTCTGGTCGTCGTCGATTTATTGATCAAATTACTTATGCCCTTGATCCTTCTCACATTGGTCCAGTTAGTGCTTATGAACATTCTATTCGAAGCCGTAATAGGCTACTGAAAGATAATTTTGATGACTCTGAATGGCTGAATTCGATTGAGGCATCAATTTCCCGCCATGGGGTAGCTGTAACGGTACAACGGTTACAAACAGTAGACCGGTTGAAAAAATTTTGCTCAATTGGCAATGGTGTATTCCCCGGTTCTTTAATTGAACTTAATGGACAAGTAGAGAGGTGGTTGGAAAAAGAACCAGCCTTGGCTGTTGAAGAGAAAATACGTGTTGAATTGAAGGCGTCTCGCGAAATTGATAGAATCAAGGGTTATACCTCTTTTGGACCTCATAAGAGTGATTTAATGGTTTACCATGCTAAAAATAAGATGGAGGCAAAATTATGTTCAACAGGAGAGCAAAAATCCCTTCTAATTAGTCTTGTAATCGCAGCCGTAATTCTTCAGACACAAGAGCGAGGTTATGCGCCATTTCTTTTACTTGATGAAATTACAGCGCACTTAGATCAAGACCGTAGAATTTCATTATTTGATCTAATTATCGATTTAGGTGTTCAAGCATGGATTACTGGGACAGACCCAGAAACTTTTTCTTCTTTGAGGAACAATGCACAACATTTCGAAATCGGGGTAGATTAACAACAAAGACTAAAAAATTAGATTATCAAATAGCTGTTTACTAATTGATTGGAAAAAAAATGGTCGATGAGACAAATAAAGTTGGAATATTAGATAACGGAGAATTGCCCGAAGACTCTTACGGTGCGCAATCAATAAAGGTTCTTAAAGGCCTCGACGCTGTCCGCAAGCGACCTGGTATGTATATTGGTGATACTGATGATGGTTCTGGATTACATCACATGATTTACGAAGTTGTTGATAATGGAATTGATGAAGCGCTCGCAGGTCATTGTGATATTGTTGAAGTAACCCTAAATGGTGATGGATCAGTCAGTGTTTATGATAATGGTCGAGGAATACCTGTTGATCTTCATGAAGAAGAGGGCTTGCCGGCAGCTGAAGTTATAATGACTCAGTTGCATGCGGGGGGAAAGTTTGACCAGAACTCTTATAAAGTATCTGGAGGGCTCCACGGAGTTGGTGTTTCAGTTGTAAATGCATTATCGACACGTTTAGAATTACGTATCTGGAGAGATGCAAAGGAACATCTACTTGTATTTGCCAATGGAGATATTTCTGAAAAAATAAGTGTTGTCGGTGATGCTAACGGCAAGACTGGAACACAAGTGACTTTCTTAGCCTCAGAAGAAACATTTTCAAATATAAATTATGATTTTGCAACCATTGAACATAGGCTCCGTGAATTAGCGTTTCTAAATTCGGGTGTCAGAATCAAACTTATTGATGACAGGCATGTGGACCAGAATATTGTTGAGTTGTGTTATGAAGGGGGTCTTGAAGCTTTTACAAAATATCTAGATCGTTCAAAAAATGCTCTAATTCCAACAATTGTGGTAAAAAGTGAGAAAGAGGATATTGTAGTTGAAGCTGCATTGCAATGGAATGATAGTTATCAAGAAACAACATTATGTTTTACAAACAATATTCCACAAAAAGATGGGGGCACACACCTAGCCGGTTTTAGAGGCGCTCTAACTCGAACCGTGAATACCTATGCGGACCGCGAGGGGCTAAATAAGAAAAATAAAGTTGCGATTTCAGGTGATGATGCTCGAGAGGGCATTACTTGCGTTTTATCCGTAAAGGTTCCTGATCCAAAATTTTCTTCCCAAACTAAGGAAAAGCTAGTTTCTTCTGAAGTGAGGCCAATAGTCGAGAGCGTGGTGGGTGATAAATTAAATGAATGGTTTGAGGAGCATCCAGCAGAAGCTAAAATTGTAATAAATAAGATCGCGGAGGCTGCCGCAGCCCGTGAGGCTGCTAGAAAGGCCCGAGAATTAACCCGAAGAAAGGGAGCCCTTGATATTGCTTCGCTACCAGGTAAGTTGGCGGACTGCCAGTCAAAAGATCCTAGTGTTAGTGAAATATTTATTGTTGAGGGCGATTCTGCGGGGGGTTCTGCGAAACAAGGTAGAGATCGTGCTCACCAGGCCATATTGCCGCTTAGAGGTAAAATATTAAATGTAGAACGCGCAAGAGATGACAAAATGCTGGCCTCAGCCGAAATTGGCACTTTAATTACTGCGCTTGGTACTGGTATCGGACCTGAAGAGTTTAATGCTGAAAAATCGCGTTACCATAAAATAATAATTATGACTGATGCTGATGTAGACGGTAGTCATATAAGGACCTTGCTGTTAACGTTTTTTTATCGGCAAATGCCTGAGTTAATAGATAAAGGGTATTTGTATATTGCCCAACCACCTTTATATCGAGCAAAGCATGGTAAATCTGAAGTTTATCTTAAAGATGATTACGAGTTGGAAAACTATCTTATAAATGCGGGCATAGACGGCTGCGTTTTTGAACTTAATACTGGCGATCAAATTTCTGGCCAAGATCTCAAACTCTTAATAGAATTTTGTCGAGATGTTAAGAATCAGGTCTCTGGACTTACTTCTAGGGTGCCTATTAAAATTTCTGAACAAGCTGCTATTTCGGGGGCACTAGACCCAAATATATTAGCAAATACAGAACAAGCGGACGAAGTAGCTACTTATATTGCTAAACGTTTAAACGCCCTTGAATCCAAATCTGAACGAGGGTGGTTGGGTGAAAGCCTAGCTGATGGGGGATTGGCATTTTCAAGGACTCTTAGAGGCGTTCCTGATGGCCCACATATAATTGATGGTTCTGTTATTAGAAGTGCAGAAGCAAGAGCGCTGCATTCCAAAAGAGATGAGCTTTTAGATAAATTTTTGGGCCATGGAGATTTAGTTTCAAAAGAGAAGAGTTTTAAAATTACGGGCCCCATTTCGTTATTCGAATCTATTATGGAGTTAGGTAAGAAGGGTGTGTCAATGCAACGTTACAAAGGTTTAGGAGAAATGAATCCTGAACAATTGTGGGAAACAACACTCGATCCAAATGTAAGAACACTGTTGCAGGTTAAAGAGCGACATGTTGGTGAGGCCAAAGAACTATTTTCAACTCTCATGGGCGATGTTGTTGAACCGCGCAGGGAGTTTATTCAAACAAATGCTCTAAAAGTTACTAATTTGGATGTTTGATATAATGTCGCTCAATTATGATAAATAACACCCTTTTTATTAGAGAGATGAATTTTTGAGGTTCTTGTTTAAGTGGTTTTTTACTATATCAATATGGATATTGTTAGTAATTACAATTGTAACGTTATTTTTTTCATATGACCTACCTACGATTGATAAGGCTTTAGAGGTATCGCGTCGCCCATCAATTACAATTTTAGCAAATGATGGTTCAAGGTTGGCTCGCTTTGGAGACCTAGTAGGCAAAAAAGTTTACGTTAAAGATCTTCCCTCTCATCTGATTAATGCTATTATTGCTACTGAAGACCGCAGATTCTACTCGCATTTTGGAGTCGATATAATTGGAATTGCTAGGGCAATGGCTAAAAACCTTAGAGCAGGCCGTATTGTGCAAGGTGGAAGTACAATAACACAACAAGCTGCAAAGAATTTATTTTTAAATTCAGAGAGAACATTTAAACGGAAATACCAAGAGTTAATATTAGCACTTTGGTTAGAGCAGAAATTCACAAAAGATCAAATAATGTCAATTTACCTGAATCGTGTTTATTTTGGTTCTGGGGCATACGGTGTAGATAGTGCATCAAGAATATATTTTGATAAAGAAGCAAAAAAACTGACAGTTTTAGAGTCAGCAATAATTGCGGGAATCTTAAAAGCACCGTCTAGGCTAAACCCCGCCCATAACCCCAAGGGAGCTATTGCTCGAGCTAAGGTTGTCATCTCAAATATGGTAAAGTCTGGTTATCTTACTGAGATTCAGGCAAAACACTTGATTGAAGATAAATTTAAATACAAACAGCGTAGAAATTTGAAGAAGATTGGACAATATTTTACTGATTGGGTATCTGATCAAATACGAGGATTTGCAGGCCCTAATACCAGTAATGTCATAGTACGAACAACTTTAAATCCACTGCTTCAAACAAAGTTGGAGTTTATTCTTGAGAAGTATTTATCAAAATATGGTAAAAAACTCAGAGTTTCTCAAGGTGCTTCGATATTGATGACGAAACAGGGGGCTATTTTGGCAATGGCTGGGGGCAGAAATTATAAACAAAGCCAATTTAATAGATCAACTCAAGCACTACGTCAGCCAGGGTCAGCGTTCAAACCCATTATCTATCTAGCAGGATTAGAGGCTGGTCTTAAACCAGATACAAAATTTATAGACTCACGGGTCTCAATTGAAGGCTGGTCTCCGAAAAACTATAATAATAAATTTATCGGGGAGATGTCTCTAAAGAGCGCATTAGCCAAGTCTGTAAATACAATAGCAGTTAAGGTTTCGGAATATGCCGGGAGAGATATAGTAATTAAAATTGCGAGGAAATTGGGAATAATCTCACCGTTAACCCAATCGCCGAGTCTCGCCCTTGGAACGTCCGAGTTGAGTTTATTTGAGTTAACAGGCGCTTATGCAGTGTTTGCGAATGGAGGTCAGGGTGTTCTACCATTCGGTATTTTACAAATTGAGGATGATCTCGGCAATGTAATTTATAGGCGAACTGGTGGAGGAACCGGACAGGTTGTTGCCCTAGAAAATGTGTTATTAATGGATGAGATGTTGGAAGAAGTGGTAATATTTGGAACAGGTAGGAATGCTCGATTTTCAGGGCAAGAAAAAGGTAAAACTGGAACCAGTCAGCGATTTCGTGATGCTTGGTTTGTTGGTTATGTAAACAATCTCGTAGGCGGTGTTTGGGTTGGTAATGATAATGATCGTTCCATGAAAAAGGTTTCAGGCGGCGGGTTACCGGCTTTTATCTGGAGGGATCTCATGCGTTATGCTCAAAGCCAATTTAATAAGACAGAACTCGGAAAAGAAACAAAACAAATTAGACGTCAGAAAGAAAAATCATTTTGGGATAGGTTTATCGATATTATTATCCCTAATAAGTGATCACTCGCTATGGTTTAAGTGGAGAATGCCCTTTTATAAATTATTTTTTTTTATTTTTGAAATTGTATTTGTGGTGCTAAAACCATCCTTGATGTCGGCCAATATTATGTCACCACCATAGGAATGAATAATTTTTGCTTCTGGAATGTTTTCTATAGAATAATCTGCTCCTTTCACAAAAATTTCGGGCTTGATAATCTTTAGGATATTATTAGGATTTTTTTCATTAAATATTATTACGCCATCTACATCTTCTAAAGAAACCAGTATTTCTGAACGGGCTGCCTCTGATTGCACAGGTCGATTATTACCTTTTAGATTTTTGACAGAACTATCACTATTTAAACCCACTATTAATTTATCACATAATGACTTTGCTTTTGTAATGGTAGATACATGACCCGGATGCAGAATATCAAAACATCCATTTGTAAACCCTATTTTGAAGCCCTTAGATCGCCATATTTCGATTTGTTCGGTAATGGAGTGAATTGTATATAATTTCTTATCAGTTGATTTAATACTTTCATTACGAAAGTTTGATATAATATCATTTGTATACACTACAGCGGTCCCTAATTTAGCAACAACAATACCAGCTGTAATATTCGCGAGCTTGACACCATGATCAAGTTTAATATTGGCTGCCAAACAAGCACTTACTGTTGCTGTTACAGTATCACCAGCGCCCGATACGTCAAAAATTTCACGAGCTTCGGCTGCAAATGTAGTAAAGCATTTCTTATTAATGAGACTCATTCCATCGCCAGAGCGGGTAGCTAGTACCGAATTAATTTTATATTTTGATATTAGTGATATTGCAGCGGCATTGATTTCTTTATCACTACCGGTCGGCATGGTGGTTGCTTCTGAGAGTTCTTTAAGATTTGGCGTTATAAGACTTGCCCCGTTGTAAGCACTATAGTCGAAACCCTGCGGGTCTATTACAACAGGAATTTTTCTGGATTTGGCGAGTTTAATAATTTGTTTAAGAAGAAACCTAGTTAAAACACCTTTACCATAATCAGCTATAACCAATGCGCCACATTTATCTAACGCTGACTCCGTTAGATCAATAATATTACTTTCGATTAAGTGATCTACGTTTAATGTTGTC
>Ga0115568_10002076_pt1 | contig 14154 bp, 6 predicted proteins | sample COGITO_mtgs_1204_FD_87296 | JGI IMG/M metagenome (GOLD analysis project Ga0115568, IMG submission 87296) | Pelagic marine microbial communities from North Sea - COGITO_mtgs_120426 | ecosystem: Environmental > Aquatic > Marine > Epipelagic | place: Germany:Helgoland, sampling site Kabeltonne...
CGATTTATTTGATAACTTGCATCGGTCATATCAAAGTCTGGACTGTGTAAATTACCAGATTCGGTTACCCATATAGATTTATCTAAACTTGCTGTTTTTAAGGCTCCCCAATCGGAGTCATTTATAGGGTTCTGATAGGTATGAGTGGCTACAACATCTACGGCATTAACCACGTTAGAATCCATAAACAGTTCATTAACGTAGTTTGTTGTTGACTTGCTAAGATCATTGGATGAGACTCTAAAGGTTTCAGGAGATAGCACTTTAACATTAGGTAACAACTCGGAATCTAAACGTTCATTGAGGTTAATCAAGATAGAACTTAACTCGGATGGAGAGGTATTCATTGATTCATAAGTTACATCATAGTCAGGCTCATTTGTTGGCGATATAGCTGTGACATTAATTCCATAATTAGACTGCATCCCATTAATAAAACCTACTAGAAACTCACTATACTCATCTTCTTGACCAGATATCAAAGTACCGCCATTGGTATGAGAGTTATTTGTTTTTAGCCAAGATGGAGCGCTATTACAGTTTCCGATAACATGATCAAATCCATTGACACTTAAATTAAAGGCATTGGTTAGAGCTTCTGCTACATAACGAGATCTACCAATAGTTGGATTACTATTGTATCTGGTCCAATCAAGCTGGGATGTATCTAAATTAAATGCATTTGAATTATCATTAGGAACTTCTAAGTCATGATACACAAAAAAACGAATCATATTAACTTCCAAGTCTTGGAAACAATACGCTTCAATTTGTTGACGCATTGCATCACTTAAATTATATAAATCTTCTGTTCTTCTTTTAATACCTGCTCCAAAACCTTCTACCGTTTGATAGCTGGCCTCTAAATCCAAACTAACATAATTGCCCTGATAGACAGTTACTTCATCAAGATAATAAGTGACGCCTGATTGCATATACCAAAAAATAAGCTCATTCAAATCACTATTAGATTCTACCGTAAATGAATGTGAAAATAATTGCCATTGATTTGTAATTGTTTTATTGGCTCCTTGATAACTACCTGAGGCATCTGACTGAAAAACAACTTTAAGTGGCTCTGATGTACCACCTTCTACTTTAGCCCAAAAAGAAACGGTATAAATCTCCCCAGCAATGACTTGAAATTGGTAGTTACTTTTAGTTTTGACATCCCAATTATTTGTTCCTAATTGTGTGATCTGACTTTTTAATGCTTTCGTACTTCCTGAGATTAAGTTCGAAGTTTCAATTGAAAAAACAGCTTGACCTCCATTATTTTGAGTATTGGACCAGTAACTAAAATCCCCGTTTGGGTCTAACGTTTCAAAAGCTCCATTCAAAATAGGAAGTTGATTTTGAGCACCAGAAAGCATCAAAATAAAAAATACTGTAAATGTGATAAAAGCTTTAAGCACTATAATGGATTTTTTTAAATAAACGTTGAAAAGTTATTCTAATTAGAGCCGTGAATTAACAACCTTCACGAAGTTAGTTATATTGTTTTTAAAGTTTTAAAACATATGTGTCAATATGTGAAATTATTGGTGCAAAACATCTAACTAATAACACAAAAGACCAAAGCAATATAGCTTTGGTCTTTTTTAACTTCATTAACCCGCAATTTTAACCACTAGTCTATTAAGTCGTTGGTATTGACTTCAGCAAGAGGGATTGGTAATTGCATAACTTGCGATGGATCTGTACTTAATTCTATATCTACATTAGCAGAGAAAATTGGATTATTGTTATGTTTATTTATCGTATGAGTTAAAAAATAATCAAAACCTCTTCTTCTGTTATTGTGTGCATCTTCGCCCTCTCCTAAAACTTCAAATCGATATTCATTCATAATAGCATCTCTAAATGTAGCTTGATCTCCAAGATATGCATCATTTGACATCCCTACACGATCTAACACTTCAGTAATATAACCAAGTTGTTGTCCATTTTGGAGTTCATTAGAAATCTCAGCCAGCATAATAAGAAGCTCAGCATAACGATAAATAATTACATTTTGATCTCCAAATTGATTGTTATGAGTTGGATCTTTTTCAGTAAACTTAAACAAATATGGATGAGCTTTAGGGAAAGTAGCTCTATTTGCAAAAGCAGGGTATACTTTAACTGGACCGCCAGTATCTGCTCTTACATAATCATAAAGATATGTCCCTGTAAGTCTAGGATCATCTGGGTATGTTGATTGATGGTCCAGGAATACATCTGCACTCACTCGTAGCCAACCAAAATGATTACCTAGTTTATATTTCCATGGAGTATAATTTCTCCCCATTTGAGAATTCGCAGCTTGCTGGCTAACTTGTAGTTCAAAAATTGACTCTATAGAATTCTCAAATTCGTCTGTAAACAGTGAGCCATAGTCCGCTACTAAACCATATTTACCATAAGCTGCATAAGCTTCGTTGTATGCCATTTGCCAGTAATTATTTTCAGACAAATCATCCGCCTGTAAATCAGGGTTTGTAGCAAGTGTCATATATACTTTAGCTAATAACATACTGGCGGCGTGCTTTCTGGGATAACCCCGGCCAGATTCCTGATTTATGATATCTGGTGGTGATGGTAGGATTACCTGATCTTCTGAGATAAGAGTTTTGGCTATTTGTGCATCCTGTATGATTTGTGCATAAACTTCTTTTGCAGTTGATTTAGCTTTGCTTAAGTTGTCACTATCGGGAAGTGTTAACCAAAGTGGAATATCACCCCAAAGACGAACCAAAGAAAAATAAGACCAAGCGCGTACAAAATAAGCTTGACCTGAAATATCATTGAAACCTAACTCTGTATCACTAGTTGGTGACTCAAAAGTTGTTATGTTATTAATAGCGCCGTTACACCTCCCAATAACGGCATATATCCCTCGCCACATGTTTTCTGAGTCCCTATCATAAGCTGGTTTTAAAGAGAATAAGTTCTGATTGTTTACATTATTAATATTATTCCCTTGTTTACCAGTAGTAAAGAACCCAGAAAAACCATTAATTGCAAAAATACGTTGCTCCATTGCGTTGTAAGTTGTCAATCCTTGATAAATTCCATCTAAAGCACCTACAGCAAGTGGTAGGTCGCTGTAAGTAGCAGAAGGGTCAAGAAATATTGGATCTTCATCAATATCACAAGAATAAACTAATGTCGCTGTAATTGTTAAAAATATAATTTTAAAATTTTTCATAATATATAATTGTTTTTAATACTTCTGATGTTTATTATTTAAAAGCTCATGTTTACTCCTAGTAAAAAATTTCTAGCGTTAGGGGCACCATTAAAATCAACTCCGTTGATAAGTCCTGTGGAATTAAAAGTTGATACTTCGGGGTCATATCCACTGTAATTTGTCCAAGTAAATAAGTTTTGACCTGCTAAATAAACATTTAAACTATTAAACAAATTAGTGTCTTTAACAGGAATATCATAGCCAATAGTTAAGTTATTTAACCTTAAATAGCTTCCATCTTCAATGATACGGTCTGTAATGGCTAGATCATTAATTGTATTATATCCAATTCTTGGATGTGTGTTTGATTGATTGTCTGGCCTCCATGCATTGTTATAGGCTCTTGGTAAAATATTTCGAAATGCAAGCCCTTCAGCATTATCTAATTGCAATAAGTTTCCATTAGCAATTTCATTTCCGTATACTCCGTTAAATAGAGCTCTAGCCGTCCATCTTTTGTATTTGAAATTAATATTAAATCCATAAACAAAATCTGGATTTGGATTTCCAATAAAGGTTCTATCCTGTAAATTGATCTCACCATCCCCAGAGTCTAAAACACCATCGCCATCCGTGTCTTCAGTTAATTGGTCTATAATTCTAACATCTCCAGGTACAGCACCTTGAACTAAATCAGTATCTTCTGTTTGATAGATACCGTCTGTTTGATACCCATAAAACAAACTAGATTCTTCTCCTTCAACAAATACATTTGCAAAAGTTTTAAAATACTGACCTCTACTAATTACATTACCATAATAAAATCTTCTGTTAGAAAGTACACCGTTTTCATAAAATCCTTCAAGTGGCTGAGAATTTAAGTCTATAATTTCTGTTTTATTAAATGAGATATTTCCTCCAAAACTTAATTCCATATCATCTGTTGAAATCGGGGTAAAGTTTAAAGCAGCTTCCACTCCTTTATTAGAAATAGACCCTTTGTTTACTAAAATATTTAAAAACCCAGATGATGGAGGGATATTAGAGTTTTGAAGTAAATCTTTAGTTGTCTTGTCATATATATCAACAGTCCCAGAAACAACATCATTTATAATGCTAAAATCAACACCAAAATTTAATTGCTCAGTTGTTTCCCATGTTAAATCAGGATTAGAAAGACCTAATAGAGCGACTGGAATATTAGTCCCTCCATCAGCATTTCCATACAAGCTCGTTAGCACCCCATAGTTGGAAATTGTTCCGTAAGGACCAATACCATGGTTCCCTATTTGACCCCATCCACCTCTAAATTTTAAACTTTCAAATAAATCTAGGTTTTGAACAAAACTTTCATTTCCAGCATTCCAAGCTAAAGCAAATGATGGAAAAACACCATATTTGTTACCATCTGAAAACTTTGAAACACCATCACGTCTAATCGTAGCTGTTAAAATATATTTATTATCATAAGTATAGTTTAATCGTCCTAAAATTGAAAATATTTGTTGATCAGATTTAAATAGCGTTAATGGCCTTCTAATAACCTGTCCAAAAGCAGGTTGCTCAATAGAAAATTGAGTTGTAATAAAGTCTTCAACACCGTAAGTGCTAGTTGCTACTTTTCTAGCATCATAAGTAAGTCCGAATACTGCATTAATTCTATGTTTTCTGTTAAATCTTCTATTAAATCTTATTAGGTTATTAAACTGATATGATTTTGAGTTTAATGTTGATTTTGTAAGTTGTCCACCCGTATCATTTCCTACAAAAGTTGTAAGTCCAAACCAACGTCTTCTGTCCTTATTTCTAATATTACCTCCAAATTTAGATTCATATGACAAGCCTTTAATTGGAAGCTTGTAAGTAAGACTTAAAGAACCAATATAACGAGATGATCTAGAAAAATCTGTGAAATCATTTGTCCAAGCGTATGGATTTGTCTGAAATTGTTCTTCAGGAATATCGTCATTTGCTAAAAGAGGTCTGAATGCTACGGCTTGATTCACGAAACTTCGATTCGAGTTACCTATTAAGTCTCCACCTTGAACAAAATCATTAGTACTAAGAACCCCACTCATACGTGCTTTTAACTGTAGGTTGTCATTTAGCTTTTGATTTAAATTAATTCGAATATCACTACTTTTAAAACTAGAATTTTGAACAACCCCTTCTTGGTTATCAAATCCTGCAGAAATATAATAGTTACCGTTATCACTACCGCCTGAAGCCGAAGCGCCAAATTTTTGACTAAATCCATTTACATAGACCTCATCTTGCCAGTTATAAATTTCAACAGGATCAGTAGATTGAACACCATTTGCTAATGAGTAAATAGTAGGTCCATCGACTAAATAACGAGGGTTTGCAAATCCGTTATTTTCTCTAATTTCATTAACGTAGTTAGCATAAGCAAATCCATCTAATACATTATATTTATTGTTAATAGATCTTACAGAACTTGTAAGAAAAGCACTTACTTTTACTTTACCACTCTTCCCTTTCTTAGTAGTTATCATTACAACTCCATTAGCCCCTCTAGAGCCATAGATAGCAGTGGCAGAAGCATCTTTTAGTACCTGAATGCTCTCAATGTCACGTGGATTAATTCCATTTAATCCATTTTGAGTTTCTTGACCACCATTGCCTAATCCAATAGACAAAACATCTTCACCTGCAGAAGATATAATCACACCGTCAATAACATAAAGAGGTTCATTATTACCTCTTAAACTGTTAGTTCCTCTAATTTTTACACTAATTCCTGAACCTGGAGAACCAGCATTTTGTGTCACTTGTACCCCAGCGGCACGTCCTTGTAAAAGTTGATCTACTGAAGTGGACTGGATAGCAACTTCGTCTCTTACCTTTACACTTGATAAAGATCCGGAGATATCTTTTTTAAGGACTGTTCCATAGCCAATAACGACCACTTCATCTAGCTGATCAGTATCAACTTGTAAGTTAACGGAAATAATTGTGTTAATAGAAACATCGATTTCCTCAGTTATATATCCTACGTAAGAAAGCAATATGATTTGTGATCCATCTGATGGAATTGAAATTTTAAAAATACCGTCAAAATTTGTGACGGCTCCAAGATTGTTTGAGCCTTTCACTTGAATCGTAACTCCAGGAAGCGGTAGACCTAACTCATCGTTAATAGTACCAGTAATTGTCTTTGATTGCGCAAAAGCTACTAGAGGAGTTAAAATCGAAAAAATAATTAGTCGAAAAAAGATTTTCATTATGTTTGTGTTTAGTTAGTTGTGTTAATATTTAACAAAAAATGATATATTCAACCATAAATATAATTTTTTAAAGCTATAATTAAGAAATTATGATTTTAATATAACTAATTTTATATACCCAACAAACATACCCACACTCTCTAATAAAATTTATTAAATTTGAGGCAATGTGTATAATATTTGAAGCAAGTTGCCTTATTTATGTTAGATTCAAAATTTATATTAATTAAATTAATTAATATTGAATTGTTTAAATTATTGTGTTTGATAACAAACATAATACGTAATTAAATTAGTAATTCATGACCGTTTACAAACTATACAACTTCATAACAATTACGATTTTATTTATTTCAAATATGATTTTTGGTCAAAGTTATATTGACAACTTAAAATTTAAACCTATAGCTGAAAACGTGAGCCAAAGAGCTATTACGTCGATTATAAAAGATCAAAAAGGAATTATGTGGATTGGTACCCAAGGAGACGGGATATATTCATTTAACGGACATGAATTAAAAAACTACAGACACAAGTGGGGTGATAAAAAAACATTGAATAGTTCTGGCGTAAACATTGTTTTTTTAGACTCAAACAATAACCTTTGGGTTGGAACAGATGAAGGACTAAATTTGTACCAAAGGGATTTAGATCAATTTATCCGTATAAAGTTCGATGATCTGAACTCAAGAAATCAAGTGAGGGCAATTGGTGAAAATGAACAGAAAAAACTGCTCATAGGAACCCATGGTTCAGGTGTTTTTGAGCTAGACACAAGTAACCAAAAGGTTGAAGTTGTAAAAGTTTTAGCCTATGACAATATAAGTAAACTTCAAATAAACGATATAAAAACAACTCCGAGAGGGGCTATTTTATTTGGGTCAAACATAGGACTATTAAAATATAATTCTTTAAAAAACGAATTAGACTATGCGAAATTCACAACTTTAAGTCAGCCTGAAATAATTAAAAAACCTATAGAGTCCATACTCACTAAATTAGACGGAAATATATGGCTTGGAACTACCAACGAAGGCCTAATTAAAATATCGACAAGTCCAACTAATTATTTCGAGTTTAAAAACTATACTATTACCAACAAGCGAATCTTATCATTAGAAACTGATAGAGATGGTGCTATTTTTTGTGGAACTGAAAATGATGGGCTTATAGTATTAGATAACCAGGGAACAGTAAAATCGTTTAGGTTCAATAAGTCAGATACTAATGGCATAAAATCCAACTCAATATGGTCGGTATTTATTGACGATGAAAGCAGGGTTTGGATTGGCTATTTTAACCAAGGTGTAGATATCTATGACAATGAAAATGAACGATTCAAATCCATAGAAAGTATTCCAAATAAAGATCAGTCCTTGTTTTCCAAATCGGTAACAAGTATTACTCAAGATAAAAAAGGAAGGTTCTGGATAGGAATTTCCGATGGCGGAGTGGATGTTTACGACCCTAAAAAGGAAACTTTCACTCATTTATTAAACCAAGATAATACAATAGCAAAAGGGCTAAAAAGTAGTGATGTTGTGAGCGTATTCATCGATAGCAACCAAAATACATGGGTGGGGACATGGAATTCAGGGTTGTTTTTACTAAAAAAAGGATACAAAGTATTTGAAAATATTCAAATCAAAAATAGTAATATTCTCAAGTCTAATCGAATAATGAGCTTTGCTGAAGACTCTAATGGTCGCATTTGGATTGGTAGCTTTTTAACAGGGTTATATTCATATGATCAAAAGTCTGGAACGTTAAAACACTACCAGTCTGAAGCCTATGAATCTTTGTTCATTAACTCGAAAAATATTAGAAAACTTATTGTAGACCATCAAAACAATATCTGGATAGGCACTAGAACTGGTCTTTATAAAATTGAAAATCCAGATTCAAAAACTCCAAAAATAACCCCCTACAGTTCAATTATTAATAACTCTTCAGAGAGTAGAATTAGAGGCAATTTACTATCCACAATTATTGAGGATAAACAAAATAACATCTGGATTGGTACCGATGGGGATGGCTTATGTAAATTAAATCCAATAACTGAAGAAATCAAATGGTTTGATTTATCGGAAAACTTTGATCATCAGTCTATAAAGTCCATCATTCAAACAAAAGATGGAGAAATATGGCTTGCAGGAAACAATGGGATTTCAAAATTTGATTCTGTAAAAAATGAGTTCATTAATTACAACACTCAAGATGGATTGATTACAAATAATTTCAATAAAAATTCGAACTATCTGTCCGACAATGGGATCTTATATTTTGGTTGTTACAAAGGGATCAATTACTTTGATCCAAAAGCAATTACCACAAACCCCACCCCACCTGTTGTATATTTAACAGATTTTAAAATTTCAAATCTCAGTATCATTCCTTCAGAAATGGGTTCTCCATTAAAAAAAGTGGTTAATGAAACTGCAAAAATAAAGCTAGGGCATGACCAAAACATGTTTACAATTGACTATTTTGGATTGGGATACACAAGGTCAAAAAATATTGAATATGCTTACTATTTAGAAGGATTTGAAACAGACTGGAACTATGTAAAAAAAATAAGAAATGCAACTTATACAAACATCCCCGCTGGGGACTATAATTTTAAAGTTAAAGCTGTCAATTCAGATGGGATATGGAATGAAACACCCACCGTATTAGGAATCAAAATTCTAGTTCCATGGTGGAAAACTAATGTAGCTTTATTAATTTTTTTGCTACTAACATTAACTGTTGTGTATGTTATCTACAAATTTCTTAAGGTGCGACTAGTGGAACGCCAGCAAATAAAAAACGAACGTGAAGAGCGTGCTCAAGATGAAGCCTTGAATGCAAAGAAAATTCAATTTTTTACCAATATTTCTCACGAGTTTAGAACCCCTCTTACTCTTATTCTAAACCCACTAGAAGCTATCATAGGAAATAAAACAGTAGAATTACCCAGTGACATTGAAGAGAAACATACAATTATTTATAAAAACTCTAAACGTCTTTCTAGATTAATTGATGAATTAATGGATTTTAGAAAACTTCAATTTAATAAAATGTCTATTAATGCTTCAAAGTTTGACATTGTTTCATTTGTAAATGAAGTAGCAAGTCATTTTGAAGAAGAAGCAGGTGAAAGGAATATAATACTTTCTGTTGATAGCCCTCAAGAAAATATATCCATATGGGCAGATCCATCCATGCTTGAAAAAATAATATTTAACCTTTTGTCCAATGCTTTCAAAGCGACTAAAGACAATGGTATGGTTTCTATAAAAATTCAAGTTCCTTTAAAACCTATCGATTTTCCATTGTTAAATAATGAAGAGGAGCAATATGGAATCGAAATTATCATACAGGATAGTGGAATCGGAATTGACAAAAAGGACTTAGAACATATTTTTACTAGATTTTATCAATCTAACGAAATGGATAAGCAATATTACGGAGGGACTGGAATAGGCTTGGAAGTGGTCAAAAGCTTCATTGATCTGCATATGGGGCTCATTGAAGTTCGTAGTGAACGAAAAAAGGGTACTGAATTTAAGATTAAACTTCCTTTGGGAAGTAAACATTTAAATTTGAGCAAATCTAATTTGAACTCTAAAACAAATGATGAGATTTATGAACAAATAAATAACTCTGAAGTTGATGAGGAAATATCAAGTGTTAAGGTTAATCATAAAAAAGCAGTGCTAATTGTTGAAGATAATTCTGAATTACGTAACTATTTAAAAAATGAACTCAAAGATGATTACAAGGTTAGGATGGCTATCAATGGTAAAGAGGGCCTTCAAATGGCAATTAAGTTTATCCCCGATATAGTTATTTCTGATGTTATGATGCCAATAATGGATGGATTTGAAATGTGTAGTAATATAAAAAAAGATTTAAGAATAAGTCACATTCCAGTTCTAATGCTTACCGCAAAAGGAATGCAAATAGACCGAGTTAAAGGTATTGATTCAGGAGCGGATGTGTATCTAAATAAGCCCTTTAACATGAATGTTCTTAAATCACACTTAAGCCAACTTATTAATAGTCGTCAAATATTGTTTAATAAATATTATAACGGAGTTAGTGATAAAGAATTAATGAATACGAACTCTCTTGACAAGCAATTCATTACTAATATTCTTGAATATATTAATCAAAATATAAATGACCCCGCTTTGAATGTAGAAAACCTAGCCGATGAATTATTAATTAGTAGAAGTAAGCTTTATAGAAAAATTAAAGTGCTCACAGGAAATACAGCTAATGAATTCATAAAAAAAATAAGACTAGAAAAAGCAAAACAGTTTTTGGAAAGTACTGATTATTCTATTAGTGAGATTAGTTTCAAGGTGGGCTTTTCATCGCCATCATACTTCACAAAGTGTTATAAGACACTGTTTGGAAGGCTTCCTACAGAAGTAAGAGGTAGAGACAACTAAGGATATGTATCTAATTTGTAGATATTAGACCCACAAATTTTTTGTAAAAAAAAGAGGCTGAAATAAATTTCAGCCTCTTTTTTTTATTTTAATGTTTTATTATTTCTTAAAACTTTGACGTTCTAATTTAATAATAGACATAACTTCTTCTTTTGAAAATTCTTGACGAAGAAGTTTTCTGGTAGCAGCTGCAGCTTTGCTATAAACTGCTTTCTTCTCCTCTTGAGAAAGATTATTCCCTTTAATTTTAAGGGCGTTTTCAGCATACTTAGTGTATAAGGTTTTTTCTATAAACTGAGTTTGCTTATCCGTCAAATCCATTTCAGATGAAATAAAAGATATGGCATTAGATGCTCTTTTTACCGCAAATTTATTCTCTTGTGCATTTACATAAGAAAATGTTAGTAAAAATGTGAAAATAATTAGTGATTTCTTCATAGTTGTATTGGTTAGTTTTTAATAAATTGTTTTTGCGTTTTTAATCCTTTTGAATCAACAAGCTTCAGTACGTAAAGTCCAGGAGATAAAGTTGAAATATTTAAGTTATTTGAATTCCCTGTTTGTATTATTACAATTTGACCAAGCATATTTACAGCCTTCATACTTACTATTTTAGAAGATGACTTCACAGTAACAAAATCATTTGCTGGGTTCGGAAATAAAGAAATAGACGCAGTGTCTTGTAAGTTAATCTCTTCAATGCCTAATGAACTAGCTGTAATGGTAGTGACTATGTTGTCAATATACAAAACAACCCCAGTATCACCCCCTTTAGCTGCTATCCCTACTTCTAAATCTGTATATGTTTCTGTATCAAAGCAATTAACGCCTTCTTCGGGTTCTGTAGCGCCAGCACAGGTGTTTGACAATGGTTTTGTTGTAGAATAAGAAGCCCATTCCGTAGTCGCATTACTAAGACTTGGATAAGTTACTCGTTGTCCACCAGAAGACTTTGTCATTCTCCACCTTGGAGCAACTTGAACGTTGGTAGTCACATCGGTTGCCTTCATATCCCATGTCATTGTGATTTCTGCAGTGTTATCATTTAAATCGGTAAGAGTGTAAATATTATTGCTATAGAGCATAGGTGGATTTGAAGTGACGTTTTCTTGAAATGTAAACTCTGCAGACTGAGCCCCTTCAGAAAATTCAGTTGTTGAAATTCCTCTTGTGATATTGCTACCACCAGCTTCAACCCAATTTCCTAATGATCCCGTAATATCTTCAAAACTTGGGTTTTTGGTTATCCCACTCTCATCATATGTAGACTCAACAGCTCCTACAATAGTAAAGTTGTCGATCGAAAAATAAGCGTCTGGAGCTGGATTCCCTTTGACTCGAATTCCTAATCCTAAAATAACGCCATTATTAGCAGATGGCGTTGCTGGAATAGCTACAAGATACGTTTCAGTGGAACCGTCTGCAACGGTAATGTTCGTTTTAGAAGCTGTTCCCGGACTAAGAGTACTGTCAAAGTTTAAGAGCTGTAATCCATTTGAAAGCCCTGTAAAAGAAGATACTGTGATTTCTACAAAAGCATAATCTTCTGAGACTAGATCTAATGTTGTGTAAGTTCCTCCATAATTGGATATATCTGATCCAACATGTAGTTGACCGTCTAATTGTGATACTACAGTTGTTGTACTAGGTATGTTAACCCAGCCTTCTGTGTCACCTGTAGTGTTAAAATCAAAAACTACATCTTGTGCGTTTAAGCCCATTAGGGTGAAAAGTAAAAAAGTAAAAGTGTAAAAGTGTTTCATAGTTTAAAAATTTAGTTATTTGTATTGATTATTTATTGTTGATATCCCATTTAAATATCCTAGAGAAACAAGGAACTGATCAATTTCACGGGTCGTTTCTATAAAATATTTGATTGGTTTTTTTGCAAAAAAAGCATGACCCTGGTCTTTATAAAGCACAAGGTCACATCGACTTCCTACAGCCTCCATCTTTTCTTTAAAGGATTGTACCATATCAACTGGCACAATAGCGTCCTTAGTACCTACTAAGATGAGGGATGGGGGTGCACCTGCTGCTATATGATCCGTAGGAGATAAATCTATATAACGGTCTCCAAAACGTTTGTGTGCATAAGCACCCGGCCCTAAGTCAACCACGGGGTTTAACAATATTAAAGCATTGGGGAGTGAACTAACGGCTAAATCCTCCTTTGGATTGTCAAACTTAGGGAGTAACGCACAAGAGGCTGCTAAATGCCCCCCTGCTGAACCACCGCCTGCAGTGATCGTGTTAGGATCTATATTTAGTTCGGTTGCGTGTTGTCTTACAAAACGGATAGCCGACTTCGCATCTTCAACCGCATCTTGAGGAGTTGTACCGTGGGTGTTTTTTAATCGATATTCTACTGAAATCGCAATCATTCCCCTAGAAGCTAAATACATGGACTGTCTCCTAAAAGCTCTGGGGCTGCCATTATTCCATCCTCCTCCATGAAAAAATACCACACAATTATAGGTTTTAGAGGCGGCAAAATCGAGTGGTTTATATATGTGCAACTTAAGAGCTGAAGAGTCGATTGTTTTATAAACCATCAATGACGGTTCAATAACTACAATAGAATTTTGAGCATACCCATTATTCCCAAATATGGAATAAATAAAAAATATTAAAAATACATTTATTTTCATATCTCAAATTTAGCTAATGGATAAGCATCCAAATAGTAAATTTGAATCAATCAGTACCAATAATCAATCAAAACAGCAAATATTAAATTTAAACCTATTATCGCTTATTGATATTCTCTTCATTATAAACCCTCTCAATTACAATATCAGTCATCGCACGCATTTCTTCCAGAGTCATGTCGTCTTTATACTCGACTTGTAATGTCTTGATTTTATTTTTTAATTTTTGAGTCAATCTTTCAGTACCTGAAGTGCCGTATAGGTTCTCCATCTCTTTTGGATCTTTTTTCAAATCAAACAATTCCCATTCATCCATGTTATAATAGTAATGAATTAACTTATAACGATCCGTTCTAACCCCATAGTGTGGTTGTACATTATGCCATTTTGGAAATTCATAATAATGATAATAAACCGCATCTCTTGTCGCTACTTTCTTATTAGCTTCTAATAAGGGTTTGAAGCTTGTTCCCTGCATTTCCTCAGGAATATCAATACCAGCTAAGTCAAGTAAAGTAGGGGCGAAATCAATATTTAGTAATAAATCTGAATTCACAGATTTTGGCTTTATGAGTTCAGGATAGCGAATCATAAACGGCATTTTAAATGATTCTTCATACATCCAGCGCTTGTCAAACCAGCCG
>Ga0115568_10002080_pt1 | contig 14139 bp, 12 predicted proteins | sample COGITO_mtgs_1204_FD_87296 | JGI IMG/M metagenome (GOLD analysis project Ga0115568, IMG submission 87296) | Pelagic marine microbial communities from North Sea - COGITO_mtgs_120426 | ecosystem: Environmental > Aquatic > Marine > Epipelagic | place: Germany:Helgoland, sampling site Kabeltonne...
AGAAAATTTTTTAGACTCAAACTAGGCAAGGAGGTGCGCCTTAAAAGCGCCTACATTATATGTGCTAACGAAGTTGTGTACAATGACAGTCAAGAAATCATTGAGGTTAAATGTACTTATGACCCGTTAAGCAAAAGCGGAAGTGGAACAGAAGAAAGTCAACGGAAAGTAAAAGGAACTCTCCATTGGGTGTCAAAAAAAGAAGCCTTAACAGTCGAGGTTAGAGAATATGACAGATTGTTTTTGCACGCTTCTCCATCAACTGCAAAAAACAATGAGGAGCTTTCACAAATGATTAATTCAAATTCAAAAAAAACCATTGAAGCTTTTGCAGAGCCTTCACTAAAAAAATCAAACCAAGGGGACAGGTTTCAGTTTCAAAGAAAAGGATATTTTATAGTTGACAAGGACACCAGCCCTGATAAAATGGTTTTTAATAAGACCGTAGGACTTCGAGACAATTGGAAAAAAACTTAATTAGACTTTTCTTTATTTTCTTTCCTTGCCGCTGCTTTTTTCATTTCTTCTCCAATTTGATTACTTGCTGTAAACGATGCAACCATATTATTTAACATTTCTGATCCAGCTTGCGGAGAGTTAGGAAGTAATATTAAATTACTATTTGTAGCCCCCCCAACAGATTGAAGCGTGTCATAGTGTTGAGTAACTACAATTAAAGCAGAAGCCTCTTGAGAGTTAATATCAACATTGTTTAAAACTTTTACAGAGTCCTCCAAACCCCTAGCAATCTCTCTTCTTTGATCTGCAATACCCTGGCCCTGTAGGCGCTTGCTTTCTGCTTCCGCCTTAGCTTTTTCTACGATTAAAATACGCTGAGCGTCCCCTTCAAATTGTGCAGCAACCTTTTCTCTTTCAGACGCATTAATCCTGTTCATAGCTTCTTTTACCTGTAAGTCCGGATCAATGTCAGTAACTAGAGTTTTGATAATATCATAACCATAATTAATCATGGCGTCGTTTAACTCAGATTTTACAGCAATAGCAACATCATCTTTTCTTTCAAAAACATCATCGAACTTCATCTTAGGCACCTCAGCCCTCACTACATCAAAAACATATGAGGTGATTTGGTCTTGTGGGAAATCTAACTTATAAAAAGCCTCATATACTTTGTCTTTAATAACCTTGTATTGAACCGAAACTTTTAATTTAACAAAAACATCGTCTTTTGTTTTGGTCTCCACAACAACATCTAGCTGCTGTATCTTAAGGCTAATTCGACCCGCAACTCTATCAACAATTGGGATTTTTAGTTGTAATCCGGATTGTCGGGTGCTTACGTATTTCCCAAACCTTTCTACTAAAGCAGAGGTCTGCTGTTTGACAACAAAAAAAGTTCCAAACACAAGTAAGGCAGCAAGCAAAATAAGTAATGGCGTAAAAAAGATCATATAATCTAAGTTTAGGTTATTTTCCAATAATATACAAAGATCATGCCGTATTTAAAAACTTTTATTTCAAAAAAGAAGCAAGATCGCCTATTCTTTTGACAGAATTTTTCTTACCAATCAACTCAATTGTTTGAAACAAATCTGCCCCTGAAAGTTCGCCAATTATAGCCAGCCTAACCAAACCTAAAACCTTTCCAAAAACAAGGCCCGAATCTTTTGCAGAGTTTTCTAAAGTGTTTTTGATGTTTTTAGAATCAAAAACTTTTAGTTCAACAAATAAATTAACGATTCTTAAAAGAAATAAGGTGGTCTTTTGGTCAGTAAGTTTTTTCAAAACCTTTGCGTTGTATGTTTTTGGAGGCTCAAAAAAATATAAACAAAGAGAAAATATCTCTGTAAGCAAACGTATTCTGGGTTTAATTAATCGAACAATAGAAGGGAGTTTTTTTTTGTCGTATAAAATATTTTTTTTAATTAATTTACTTTCTAAAATCTCCATCAAAATACTTTCGCTTAAGAACTGTATGTGTTGATGGTTAAACCAAACGTTTTTGTCAGGATCAAAACGCGCACCAGAATTGTTTAGCTTTTTTAAAGAAAACTCATCCTCTAATTGTTTTAAGCTAAAAATTTCTTTGTCAGTCCCTGGGTTCCAGCCCAACAGCGCTAAAAAATTTACTGTTGCCTCTGCCAAAAACCCTTTTTCTTTATAACCTTCAACAACCTCTTTTTGATTTTTCCACATAATTGGAAAAATAGGAAAGCCAAATTTGTCTCCGTCTCTTTTAGACAACTTACCTTTGCCGCTGGGTTTTAATATTAAAGGGAGGTGAATAAATTTAGGCTTTTTCCATTCAAACGCTTCGTATAGCAGCCAGTGAAGCGCAAGAGAAGGAAGCCATTCTTCTCCTCTTATAACATGAGAAATTTCCATTCTATTGTCATCTACCACGTTAGCAAAATGATAGGTCGGGGTTCGGTCGGTTTTAAACAACACCTTGTCGTCCATTACATGTGAGTCTACAACAATCTTTCCTCTTAAAACATCATAACATGTGATTTCTGCTTTTTCAGGGGTTTTAAAGCGAACAACATAATCCTGTTTTTCTATTAATTTTTTTGTTTTTTTAGAGCTTAAAGAAAGGGAGTTTTTGAACTTCAACCTATTAGAGGCATTATATATAAAAGTCTTACCTTCTTTCTCGCATAGTTTACGCTCTTTGTCTAGGTCTTCTTTGCTGTCAAAAGCATAATAAGCCCTTCCTTTTGAAATCAATATTGAAATGTACTCTTCATAAACACTGGCTCTTTCGCTCTGTCTGTATGGCCCGTGCTCTCCTCCATTCTCTGGCCCTTCGTCAGGGCTGATTCCACACCAAGACAACGAATCTAGAATGTGTTTTTCGCTTCCCGGCACATATCTGGCCTGATCAGTATCTTCAATTCTAACAAGAAAATCTCCATTGTTTTTTTTTGCAAACAAATAATTAAATAAAGCCGTTCTTAAACCACCAATATGAAGTGGACCTGTGGGGCTTGGGGCAAAACGAACACGAATTCTGTTATCCATTTAGATTTTTGTGTAAAAGTACATACTTCAAATATTTTTTTAACTTTTTTTGGTGATCATTTCTTGTGGAGCCCCTTTGTTCGTTATTTTAAACCAAAGCGCATGGACAAAGCTAATTAACATAGAAGCAGGATAATCATCTTTAATTACAGTTTAATAACACAAGATAAGTTATGTTGTGTCAATTACAAAGAAGTTTGTAACCTTAAAACAATCTCTTTGTTGGCTCTAGAAACAAACCAACAGCTTCAGTCAAACAATTAAAGTTTTTATATCTCGCACAACCAGTTATATTTGCAGAAAAGATAAAATGCCCATTGAATTTGTTTACAACACTTCTTTTACTCTTGCAAACGAAGAAAAAACATCTGATTGGCTTCACAAAGCAGCGGTCTTAGAAAATTTTTCTTTGGGCGAAGTTGTTTATGCTTTTTTTAACGACGAAGAGGTTAAGTCGTTGAACAACAAGTATTTAGGCCACAATTATTATACGGATGTTATTTCTTTTAATGACTCAAAAGAAAAGGTTCTTTCGGGGAATATTGCTATCTCAGTTGACAGAGTTAAAGAGAATTCCACAGAGTTTAACTCTAGTTTTCAAAAAGAGATGCTTAGGGTGATGCTTCATGGGCTTCTTCATTTTATGGGCTATAGAGATTCAACAGAAGAACAAAAAATAAAAATGAGAAACAAGGAAGACGAAATTTTACACACGTTCCACGAAGAACAATAGAGATGTTTAAAGAAAAATATGATGTTATAGTTGTTGGTGCAGGCCACGCTGGATCTGAAGCTGCTGCTGCTGCTGCTAACATGGGAAGCAAAACCCTTTTAGTCACAATGAACCTTCAAAACATTGCCCAAATGTCTTGTAATCCTGCTATGGGCGGAATCGCAAAGGGACAAATAATCAGAGAAATCGACGCTTTGGGGGGGTATAGTGGAATTGTAACAGATAACTCGGCCGTACAATTTAAGATGTTAAACATGTCCAAAGGCCCTGCTATGTGGAGTCCTAGGGCACAGTCTGACAGAATGAGGTTTGCCGAGTGCTGGAGAACAATGTTAGAAAAGACGAAAAACTTAGACTTTTATCAAGAGATGGTTTCTGGAATTTTAATTTCTAAAGGAAGAGCGGTTGGGGTTAAAACCTCTCTTGGGCTAGAGATTAAAGCTAAATCTGTTGTTTTGACTAATGGAACTTTTTTAAACGGACTAATTCATATTGGAGAAAAACAATTCGGAGGTGGTCGAGCCGGAGAAAAGGCGTCCACAGGCATTACAGAAGAGCTCGTAGATTACGGGTTTCTCTCAGGCAGAATGAAAACCGGAACACCGCCTAGAGTAGACGGTAGGTCGCTTAACTATTCATTAATGAGTCCTCAGCCAGGAGACGATGACCCGTCAAAATTTTCTTATTCAAACACCACTTTTGCTTTAAAAAAGCAATTAGATTGCCACATGACCTACACGAGCCCTTTGGTGCATGATCTTCTAAGAGAAGGGTTTGACAGATCGCCTATGTTTAATGGGTCTATCAACAGCATAGGACCAAGATATTGTCCCTCAATTGAAGATAAAATAAATAGATTCTCCGAAAAAGACAGGCATCAGATTTTCGTTGAACCTGAGGGCTGGAATACTATTGAAGTTTATGTTAATGGTTTTTCAACCTCTCTTCCTGAAGATGTTCAATTCAAGGCACTATCCTCTGTTAAAGGGTTCGAAAAAGTAAAGTTTTTTAGGCCAGGTTACGCTATTGAATATGATTATTTCCCTCCAACCCAACTTAAAAACTCTCTGGAAACAAAACCAATTTCAAATCTTTTTTTTGCTGGTCAAATCAACGGAACCACCGGCTATGAAGAAGCCGCCGCTCAAGGGTTGATGGCGGGGATAAATGCTCACCTCTTAATAAACGAAAAACAGTCTTTTGTTCTTCGAAGAAACGAAGCATACATAGGGGTTTTAATTGACGACCTAATAACTAAAGGAACAGATGAGCCTTACAGGATGTTTACATCAAGAGCAGAATACAGGACTCTTCTTCGCCAAGATAATGCCGATTTAAGGCTTACGGAGATTTCACACAAATTAGGTCTTGCATCGAATAAAAGGGTTAAAAACGTCACCACAAAAAAAGAGGAAACCCATTCTTTTGTGTCTTTTTTAAAAAAAACAAGCATAAAACCTGAAGAAATGAATCCAATTTTAAACAAAAAAAACTCCTCTGAAATCACACAATCCGTTAAATTGTTTAAGATTTTTTCCCGGCCGAACTTAAGCCTCAAAGACATGATGCAAATCAAATCCGTCAAAGAGTTTTGCGCTTCAAACACTTTTAACAAAGGAGTTTTAGAGCAAACAGAGGTGCAGGTTAAGTATTCTGGATATATAGAAAAAGAAAAGACAAATGCAGAAAAACTCAACAGCCTTGAAAATATTAAAATTCCCACAAGTTTTGTTTATTCAAAAGTAAACTCACTTTCGAGTGAAGCAAGGCAAAAGCTAGATCACATTAGACCCGCTACCCTATCTCAAGCCTCCAGGATCAGCGGAGTGTCTCCAAACGATATTAGCGTCTTAATGGTGTATATGGGGAGATAAGGACGTTCCACGAGGAACAAAAAAATGAAAAAAATAAAAGAATATATAAAGGTTAAAGACAGTTTTCTTAGCAACGAAAACTTCACTTTGTTTTTAAACGAATTTGATGAAGTTCTAAACACATCTCCAAAGCCATCAGAGAAAAAACTTTCAGAATACTATAACTCCTCCCAATATCTTTCACACAAAAACTCAGGCTCAACACTCTTTGCAAAAATTTACTTTATCTCACGAAAATGGATGGTTTTTTCAAAAACGCAATTGATTTCTAAGCTATGTCCTCTTCCCGGAAAAATAGTTGATGTTGGGTCTGGCACGGGGGATTTTTTAATCGCTCAAAACAAAAAAGGGTGGAATGTAGTGGGGATAGAACCAAGCGCAACAGCTAGAAAGATAGCGGAGAATGCAAATATTTTACACTTAAGTAGTTTAAAAAAACTAAAAGATATAACCCAAGATGCGATTACGTTTTGGCACTCCCTTGAACATGTTTATGATTTGGAAGAAACCTTGAATCAGGCTAAACGAGTGTTAAAAATCAAAGGATATTTGATTGTTGCCTGTCCAAATTACATGTCTTGGGATGCAAAATATTACAAAAAAAACTGGGCAGCTTGGGATGTTCCAAGGCATCTTCGACATTTCTCTCCAAACTCACTTAATCTAATCTTGCAGAAAAAAGGTTTTGTTCAAGTCGATAAAAAACCTCTTTTGTTAGACGCTTTTTATGTTTCTATTTTGTCCGAAAAAATCAAAAAAAACAGACTTGGGTTTTTAAAAGGAATTTTAATTGGCTTAATTTCTAACGTTGTTGCTCTTTTTTCTAAAAACTACTCTTCTCAAGTATATGTTTTTCAGAAAAAATGTAATTAGAGGTGATTTAAGGCTATCTTTTCAAAAGAAAGCTAGCAAGGCTTTTAAAAAATAAGATCTGCTTTTATTTACAAAAGAAATAGTAAACCCCACATAAGGTAAAGCTATACTAAATAAAAAAAGAATAGGCTAAGCCAATAGCACTCCGACTATAGAGAGGATAAAATAGATTGTTATTGTTTTTGCGCCTTCATAATTTTTAGAAACACGTTGGCCAAACAATAAAACTAACAACGCAATAGATCCAATTATCAGCCCAATTAATCCTAAAGAACTAGAATCATTAAAAAAAGAACTAAAAACACCTGCCAAACAAAAAAATCCTGAGCCCAATTCTAAAAGCGTTACGGCAACAAAAGCAACATGGATTAAGGCTTTATGGAAGACCGACCCTAATAAATCATATAAGAAGTTTAAATTTCCATTTCGGTCAAAAACCTTGTCTAGACCACTTTGAATAAAAACAATTGAGAAGAAAGATAAAATTAAAAGAAAAGCAATTTTTGTGGAGATCATAAATACAAAGTTAATTGTTATGAATTAAACGAGTGAGTTTTAGAGAAAGATCCATAAAAATCATTTTTGGATTTCCGTTAGACTGAATTTGAAAACACGCTTTTTCGAGTTCATCTGAAAGCCCTTCAATGTTTGCTCCACTTATAAAAGCAGAAAAAGCAGAAAAATTAAAATCATCTGAGGGTGAATAAGAAGTTATTTTTTTTAATCCATAATTGTTTAGAAGAGCCTGTCTAAAGATTTCCAAACTGTAGAGTAGAAATTTTTTTTGTGTCTCTCTGCCTTTTTTCGAAAGGCTGTTGCTCCATTCGACAAGCTCTAAGACAGACTCTCTGTTTTTTTTGACCTTAAAAGCAGAACGAACCCAAGATTGAAACCACTGTTCAAAAATGATTTCGTTTTTTCTTCCTTTTACAAAAGAAAGAGCCTTGTTATAGCTGCCATTAGAGTCTATTGAGGCCTTATTGGAAAGTTCCTTAGAAAACCCTTTACCAATTAAAGCTTTGTTAATTAGCTCCTTGGCAATTTTATTTAAACTAATTTTTTGGCATCTTGAAACAAGGGTATCCATTAAAAGCGAATCATTTTCAGAAACAAATAAAAAAAGAGTTTTTTCTGGCGGTTCTTCAATTAACTTTAAAAGCTTATTTGTAGCGCTAGGGTTCATTTTTTCTGCCATCCACACAATAGCCACTTTCCAACCACCTTCAAAGGGTTTTAATGAGATTTTTTTTATTAGATCCTCCGCCTCATCTTTTCCTATTTTTCCTTGCTTGTTCTCAATACCAATTGCAGAATACCATTCAAATAAATTTCCATAAGGGTTTGACGAAAGAAACTCTCTCCAGTTTAAAATAAAATCCGATGAGATTGCTTTACTTTTAACCTCTTGGTTGTTTGCAACTGGGTAGACAAAATGTAGATCAGGATGCTTTAGCTCGCTAACTTTTAAATTACAAGTCTCGGATTTTTCAGACACACCATTACAAAGAATCGCCCTTGCATAAGCAATGGTAAGGGGCAATGCTCCAGACCCCTCTGGACCGGAAATTAACTGACAATGAGCAATTTTTTTAGAAATAAGACTTCTTTGCAATTCTTGTTTAACCAAATCATGACCGATAACATCTTTAAATAACACCTGCCAAAGATAAAGGATTTATCTACTTTAAACATAACAATTCCATATCTTTGTAGACCAATTTTAGCTTACATGATTTCAATAAATAAACAATCCTTTAGAGACAGAAAAGCAATCATTAGAGTGGACTTTAATGTTCCGATGAACTCAAACAAAAGAGTGTTAGACTGCTCAAGAATTCAAGGAGCAAAATCCACAATATTAAAGGTTCTTAATGATGGCGGAAGCTGTATTTTAATTTCTCATTTAGGAAGACCAAATGGAAAGGAGAAAAAGTTTTCCCTGGAACCTTTAATACCTGAGGTCGAAAAAATATTAGGTTACAAAGTACTTTTCTTACAAGATGCTTTAGGTAAAAAAACAGAAAAAATAACAGAAGAACTTAAGCCCGGCCAAGTTGTCTTACTAGAGAATTTAAGGTTTTATCCAGAAGAAGTGGCGGGAGACGAGTTGTTTGCTAAGAGATTATCTTCTTATGGGGACTGCTACATTAACGATGCCTTTGGGACTGCGCATAGAGCACATGCTTCAACTACAATTATTGCAAAGTTTTTTAATAAAAACAAGTTTTCAGGACACCTACTTTCAAAAGAAGTAGAGGCTATTGAAAAAGTTTTTGATAGTGGAGAAAAACCAGTTCTAGCTATTTTGGGTGGAGCAAAGGTTTCCTCAAAAATAACGATAATCGAAAGTGTCCTAAATAAGGTAGATGCAATAATTATTGGTGGGGGAATGGCCTTTACTTTTATTAAGGCCTTAGGGGGAGAAATTGGCGATTCAATTTGTGAAAATGACAAGCTAGAGCTCGCACTGTCCATTTTAGAGAAAGCAAAGGAAAAAGGAGTTAAAATTTATTTACCATCAGACGTGGTTTGTGCCCAGGAGTTTTCTGAAAAAGGAATAACAAAAATTGAAGAAATAACAAAAATTTCAGTGGGCTGGCAAGGACTAGATGCTGGCCCAAAAACGATTAAGAAGTTTCAAAAAGTGGTGGAAATGGCAAAAACAATCTTATGGAACGGACCTATAGGGGTTTTTGAGCTAGAAAGCTTTTCTAAAGGAACAATTCAGCTGGGGGAGTCGATAGCAAACAGCACTACCAACGGAGCATTTTCCTTGGTTGGAGGAGGAGATTCTGTTGCGGCTGTTAAAAAATTTAATTTTCAGCAAAAGGTTAGCTACGTATCCACAGGCGGGGGTGCAATGCTGGAAAGTTTAGAAGGAAAAATGCTTCCAGGAATTTTAGCTTTGTCAAATTAAAAAAAAAGAATGAATCAAATTAAAACCATTCTATTAATTTATTTTTTTATCTCTTGTCAAAGTCCGACTTCAAATTATAAACCCAAATCAAGTGGAAATATAAACACCGTTACAGTTGTTATAGAAAATAATTTGTGGAAGGGTTCTGTGGGAGAGAATATTAGAGAGTCTTTTGCTTCGGAATTTTTTGGCCTCCCTCAGCAGGAGCCTGTTTTTTCGTTAAAACAAATTCCACCGGGAACCTTTTCTGGTTTTACAAGAGAAAGCAGAAATATACTATTGATTCAAAAACGAGAGAAAGACACTTTCTTTTTAGAAAAAAATAAATATGCCTATCCGCAAGTTTTTGTTAGTCTTTCAGAGAAAAACAACAAACAACTCATTCAAACTGTAAATAAAAATAAAAACAAGATTATTTCTGAAATAAAAAAGAATGAGATAAAAGAAAAGCAAAAGAGAATAAGAATCTCATCTTTAAAAAAAACAAACCTCAGAGATTTGCTCTCAATTGATTTGAGAATGCCATCAGCCTATAAAATATATAAAGAGGGGAATAGGATAGCTTGGTTCCAAAGAGATACCGACAAGGGAACAGTCAATGTTTTGGCGTATGAATTAAAAGATAATGTCAGAAAGGACCACAACTTAAAAGAAATAATTAAAATAAGAGACTCTATTGGCAAACTTTTTATTCCAGGAAGAAATGAAGATTCACATATGATAACAGAAGAAGCATACGAGCCTTATTTTAAAAAACTAACAATAAATGGACTAGAATCAATTGAGACCAGAGGCACCTGGGAAGTAAAAAACGACTTTATGGCAGGGCCATTTGTAAACTATATAATTAAAGACACAATAAACAATAGAATTCTAGTTTTAGAAGGGTTCGTTTTTTCTCCATCTTCCAAAAAAAGAAATCTTATTTTTGAGTTAGAGGCGATTTTTAGGTCTGTTAAAATATATTAAATGAAAAGAACAAAAAAACTAGTCATCTAGTTTAGTAGATTTTTTTTTGGTCAAAGGGTTTTCTTCTCCGTCCTCTTCCTTCACACCTTTTTTAAACTCTTTTATACCACTACCTAACCCCTTCATTAGTTCAGGAATTTTCTTCCCCCCAAAGAGCAAAAGAATGACTACTGCCACTAAAACAACTTGCCAAGGGCCTATAGCTAAGAAAAAATTAAATGAATACATAATTTGTTTTAAAAACAAAAGTATAAAGAAAAATAGAATTTTTGAATATATTTTATAAAATAAACCAGAAAAGAAGAATCTAGATAGCGATTCTTATATTTGCTTATTAATGGAAGAAAAAGAAAAAAAACCTTTTAGACAAAGGCTTCTAAACAAATACCGATTGGTAGTTTTGAACGAAGCTACTTATGAGGAAAGGTTTTCTTATAAATTAAGCAGACTGAATATTTTTCTTTTAATTTCTTTAATATCAAGCTTAATAATTGTAGCAACAATTTGCTTGATAGCTTTTACGTCCATTAAAGAATATATTCCTGGATATGATTCTACTGTGCTCAGAACAAAGGCAGTTAGAAATATAGAGACTCTAGATTCTTTGGCTTTCGTTGTAGAAAAGAACCAAAGTTATATTAACTCAATAGGATCGGTTATTTTAGGAGAAACAACAAAGCTTGATGTAAAAAAAGAAGACGACAGAATAAGAATAGACGTTTCATCAATTGAGTTTAAAACAAACAAAGAAGATTCTATTTTAAGAAAAGTTGTAGAAAAAGAAGATCGTTTTAATGTTTTAGAATCTGCCTCTTCAAAAGTTAAGTTTGTGTTAATTAGTCCAATATCAGGGCAAGTAACATCAAACTTTGATTATAGCATTAAACATTTTGGAACAGACATAGCTGTTCCGATAAATTCACCAGTTAAATCAATCGCTAATGGAACCGTTATTTTAGCAGAGTGGACAATCCAAACGGGTTATGTCGTTATTATAGAGCATCCCTTTGGGTTGACAAGCGTATATAAGCATAATGATTCAGGGCTAGTTTCTCAAGGAGATCTTGTTGAATCTGGCCAAGTAATTGCTTTGTCAGGGAATACAGGAGAGTTAACCACGGGACCACACTTACATTTTGAACTTTGGAGAGACGGCAGTCCAATAAACGCCGAAGATTATATTAGTTTTGAATAAAAAAACATGAGCATAAAAGAGTTTTTAGCAAAAATTTTAGCTAAATATTTTGTTTGGAAAATCAAAAAGCGGTCAAAAAGTCCAATTCAAGCTCAAAGAAAAGTTTTTCGAAATTTAATACTTAAGGGGAAAGAAACCAGCTTTGGAAAAAATCACAATTTCAGCAAGATAAACTCCCACAAAGATTTTGTAAGGAACGTAAAGGTTAAAGATTATGAGGGGTTGTCGCCTTATTTCAATCGCCTGGTAAAAGGAGAAAACAATGTGCTTTGGCCGGGTAAACCATTATATTTTGCGAAAACCTCTGGCACAACTTCTGGAGTAAAATACATTCCAATCACAAAGGATTCGATGCCAACTCATATAAAGGCCTCAAGAGATGCGATATTTCATTACATAAATGAGACAGGAAAGACAGCCTTTCTAAATAAAAAAGTTATTTTTTTGCAAGGAAGTCCTGTGTTGGAAGAGATCAACGGGGTTAAAACGGGACGACTTTCAGGAATTGTAGCGCATTTTACCCCATCTTATTTAAGAAAAAATATATCTCCCAGCTGGGATGTTAACTGCATTGAGGATTGGGAAGAGAAAGTAAAACAAATCTCTTTAGAAACAATTAAAGAAGACATGGCCGTTATTGGGGGGATTCCACCGTGGGTTCAGATGTATTTCGAAAAATTAAAACAGTTGTCTAAGGAAAAAAATATAAGCGAAATATTTCCCAATTTTCATTTATTTGTTTACGGGGGTGTAAATTTCGAACCTTACAGAAAGATGTTTAAGGATTTAATAGGTAAAGAAATCGACAGTATAGAATACTTTCCAGCTTCTGAGGGTTTTTTTGCATATCAGGATTCGCAAAAGTCTAATGAGCTTTTGCTTCAAATAAATTCAGGAATCTATTATGAGTTTATAAAATTAGACGAGATGAAGTTGAAAAACCCGAAAAGGTTTACTGTTAAAAATGTTGAAATAGGCATAAATTATGTCTTGATTATATCCACCACTGCAGGGTTATGGGCATATAACACAGGGGACACAATAGCCTTTACCTCTTTATTTCCACATAAAATAATAGTAACAGGAAGGTACAAGCATTTTATCTCAGCATTTGGAGAACATGTAATAGCAGTTGAGGTGGAGAAGGCGTTAAAACAATCATTAAAAAAAAGCCAATTAAAAGTTAATGAATTTACAGTTGCCCCATTAATAAACCCTAAAAAAGGACTGCCTTTTCACCAATGGTGGATTGAATTTGAGAATGCACCCAAAAACGAGGAATTAGAAAAGCTAGCAAGCTCTCTGGATAAGAATATGCAAATACAAAACGCATACTACAAGGATTTAGTTGATGGAAAAGTTTTAAAAAAATTAGAAATAATAGTTTTAAAAAAAGATACCTTTAAAAGGTACATGAAAAAAAGAGGAAAGCTAGGAGGACAAAACAAACTGCCTAGATTATCAAATGATCGGAAAATTGTTGAAGAAATTTAAAAGACAAGAACGGCTTAGTCTTGAAACAACAGTTTTATATCTTTAGAAATTTCATAAAAAACTTGCCTTAAATCCTCCCCATCAGTTTTTTTTAATACCAATTCACCCCCAAAAGTTGATCTAAATTTATTATTGAGCTCTTCGATAATTTTGTTTTTTCTTTTTACAACAGCATCTAAAGATTTGGTGTTATCACCATACAGCTCTAAAATTAAATTATTTTCCAAAACCTTTCGATTTTTAAAAGAGTGAATAAGCAGGAACTCTTTATTTTTAAGAAGGAAAGAGGCATTTTCATTATACAAAGAAAAAGGATTTACAAAATATATTTTTTTTCTAGTTTTAAAATACCCATATAAAACAAACATAAAAACAAATGCTGAGATTCCCGCAAATAACAAGTATCTTATAAATAGATATTTTTCATTAAGAGCAAAAGCATTTGATTCAATAATTTTAAAATCGTTGATATTAACAAAAGACAATTTGTTCTTTGTGTTTGCGGCATTTTTAGAAACATATACTAAATTATCTCCAACAAAAACAGCTGCCTTTTCTAGTTTAGAAAGCTTACCCTCTGTAGCATAGGTGTTAACGGTATTGTTAAGTAGAGATGTAATTTGAAAGGTGTCAGCATCAAAGACTTTCTCAAATAAAGAGTTGTTGTAATTAATTCGAGTTGAAAAGAAAGATTTTGAAATTTCTGATTCATTATGGTTGGCTAAGAAGCCATTTTTGTTCCATTTAAAACTTTTAAGATCTAACTCGAAGATATTATGATTATGGATGTCTTGTCCAGACTCAGTTTTTTTTCCATAAAAATTAAAAATGACAATGGTGTTTTTCTTTTTCAGAAAAGAACCTTGATTAATTCCTTTTTTCGGCCCCACCCCAATTGTGGGTATAATCTCCCAGCTACCAGACTCAAAATTAAACTTAGTCAAGGAATTTTTGGCCGTCCAGTAACCATATCCCCCTAAAAGGTAAAGCTCATTTTTGAAAGCAAAAAAATACCCAGAAAATTGGTTTCTATGAGCAAAACTTTGATCTATCCTTTCGAACTTGTTTTTAGAGAATTTATATAAAATCCCTCCACCGGGAT
>Ga0115568_10002093_pt1 | contig 14084 bp, 10 predicted proteins | sample COGITO_mtgs_1204_FD_87296 | JGI IMG/M metagenome (GOLD analysis project Ga0115568, IMG submission 87296) | Pelagic marine microbial communities from North Sea - COGITO_mtgs_120426 | ecosystem: Environmental > Aquatic > Marine > Epipelagic | place: Germany:Helgoland, sampling site Kabeltonne...
AGCAACTAGCTTGTCTTGATATTCTTTATCATATTTAATAACGTGATTAACCTGATGTGGTAATACACCTATAAATTCATCGTCCGATAATTCACTGGGATGAATTTTCCCATAGGGATAGATAATTAAAACATCCTTAAGTACAGGAGCAATTGTATCAATTGAGACTCTATTTAATAGAAAACTAGAAAGGTATTTGTTAATTCTGTAATAAGCTTCATTGTTTTTAGCCAAAGCCGTATACAATAATTCACCTGAATTGCGAAACTCGACTCCTATAACTGGTTTTATTCCATACCTCTTCGCATATCTTACAAAATCCAAAGCTGCCGAAGTGTTATTGATATCTGTTAGCGCCAAAGTAGAAACACCAGATTCTTTGGCAAGTTCCACAAGTTCCCTAATTGATAAAGTACCGTACCGTAAACTATAATATGAATGACAATTAATAATCATTGTCTTCTGTGTGCTGGTATTACAGGTGGTTCTCCTGTAAATGAATTCATTCTACCGAAGCCCCTTGTTCCCAAACCAGCACATCGTATAACGGCTTTCATTCCATAACGATTTCTTAGCACATCCATCGCTTGATACAAACTAATTAGTTCTTCTGTATCTTCAAAAAGGTTAATCTGCTGGCCACCTTCTACAAAGTGAGAAAGACGTACACCTACAAGCCTTGCCCTCACCCTTCGATTGTATACTTCATTAAACAATTCCTTTGCTGTATCAATAAGTACGTTATCGGAAGAAGTATATGGAATTCTTCTTTGCTTACTATAAGTCTGCATATCTGAATAGCGAACTTTGACAGCAAGACAAGCTGTTAATTTGTTACCATTTCGCAATTGAAAAGCTAAATTCTCCGTCATTGCTATTATAATACTGAGAAGCTTATTAATATCTGTGGAGTCCTTCTCAAAAGTAATTTCAGAACTAATGGATTTTCTTTCTTGATAAGGAACTATTGGTGAATTATCAATGCCATTACATTTTTTCCAAATCGTAGTGCCGTTAGCTCCTAAAACTCTTTGAATTACTTCAATTGGCATTTTTTGCATGGTATGTATGTATTCAACTCCCATATTACGTAATAGCATAAAAGTTTTTTCTCCCACCATTGGTATTTTCTGAATAGACAAAGGAGCTAAAAAAGGTTTCTCCAAACCACTTTTAATAATAATTTGACCATCAGGTTTTGCCTGTCCTGTTCCTACTTTAGAAACCGTTTTATTAGTCGACATGCCAAATGAAATAGGAAGTCCTGTTTCCCTTGTAATTCTTTGCCTTAATTCTGTTGCCCACTTATAGCAGCTATAAAACTTATCCATGCCCGAAGCATCAATGTAAAACTCATCAATGGAAGACTTCTCATAAATAGGTGAATCCTCTTTTATAATGTCTGTTACCAAATTAGAATACTTGCTATAAACACCACTATCTCCTCTAATAATAAACGCTTCAGGACAAAGTCTTTTTGCTAACCGCATTGGCATTGCCGAATGGACACCAAACTTTCTAGCCTCATAACTACAAGAAGCGACTACTCCTCTATCTGAAGTTCCGCCAATAAGTACTGGCTTACCAATTAATTTTGAATTAATCAATCTTTCACAAGAGACAAAAAAAGTATCTAAGTCCATATGTATGATAGTTCTGTCGCTCATTTTTATAAAATAAATTGAAGAGGAAAATTACAAGTACAAAAAAAGATTAAAAACTAATCTTTGATTGATTGCTTTTTGAGCAAGAAAGAAGCAAGAATCATTAAATAAAAGCTAAAACTTAATACCTCATTGATGCTTGAGACCACTTACTTCCCTATTACGAAGCAAAGAAAGATTTCAACAACGTAAAGTAACTCTGTTGTAAATATTTATTGAACTAGCATTAAATATTTAGTGAGGTTAAAGAATACAAACACTTACCTTTTATAATAATCTTCTTTGGACTAGAATTTGTTTAATGTATTTTCACAGCCGAATTAATAAACCGTAATTATACAGATATGAAATACTTACTAATAACTTTAATCACGCCTCTATTTTTTAATAGTTTTATTTCTCAAAAGACACAAATTGACAACAATACAATTTGGTATAATGGCGTCTTTTATCCCGAGAACATTAGTGGCGTTAACTCAATGAATGATGGAGAACACTTTACTTCTTTGGATTACAATCAAGAAACAGAAGCTCTTGAAATCAATAAATATTCTTACGCTAATTATGAAAAGGTAGGAACAATATTATCTTCTGCAGACTTCAAGCCAGACGGGAAAACAACTATAATGTTTGACGACTACCAATTCAGTTCAGATGAAACAAAACTCTTACTAGCTACAGAACAGGAGTCTATTTACAGACACTCCTCTAAATCGAATTATTATATCTATGATATTGCTTCTAAAAAAATTAGTACTTTATCTGACTTTTCAAAAGGGAAACAGCGATTAGCAGAATTTTCTCCCAATGGTAACAAAGTTGCATTTGTTAGAGAAAATAATATTTTTATTAACGATTTATCAGCTAATAAGGAAGTTATAGTAACTACTGATGGTAAAATGAATGAAATTATTAACGGAGGGACTGACTGGGTTTACGAAGAAGAATTTTCTTTTGACAAAGGTTTTTACTGGGCTCCTGATGGAAGTAAAATAGCCTATTACAGGTTTGATGAATCGAAAGTCAAAGAATTTCAAATGGAAACATATGGCACGCTATATCCAGACCGTTTCGTTTTTAAATACCCAAAAGCAGGTGAAGATAATTCTGTAATTAACATTAAAGTATACTACGTAGATGCTGGAAAAACATTTCCTTTCAATATTGGAACAGAAACAGATATCTACATTCCCAGAATCCAATGGACAAACAACCCTAATGTACTCTGTGTACAAAGAATGAATAGACTCCAAAACAAAATTGAATTGCTTACCACTGAGTTTTCAAACCCAAATGCAAAACTATCTCTTGCCCCTGCAAAAGTAATTTACACAGAAACAGCTAAAACATACATAGACATACATGATAACACCACCTTTTTAAAGGATGGAGAAAACTTTTTATGGACAAGTGAAAAAGATGGTTTCAACCATATTTACAAAATCAATATGTCTACTGGTAACGAAACGCAACTTACTTCAGGAAACTGGGAAGTAACAAGTGTTTATGGAATGAATGAAAAAAGTAAGTCAATCTATTTTCAAGCAGCAAAAGATCATCCTACTAAAAGAGAAGTTTATTACCTTTCAAAAAAAGGTGCTGTAAATAAACTATCTATTAAGTCAGGAAATAACAGAGCTGAATTTAGCAAAGGCTTTAAGTACTATTTACATTGGAACACAGATGCTAACACCCCTGCTCACGTTACACTAAACAGTGCAAAAGGAAAAGAAATAAAAGTATTGGAAGATAATAAAACGTTAATCGATACTTTAAAAACATTTGATATCTCTCCTAAAGAATTCTTTACAGTAAAAGGTGAAAACGGAGATGATTTAAATGCTTGGATGATTAAACCTTCTTCGTTTGATGAAAGTAAAAAGTATCCAATGCTAATGTTTGTTTATGGAGGTCCTGGTATAAACACTGTGAATGATTCGTGGGAATACAACAATTACTTCTGGTGGCAATCTTTAGCACAACAAGGTTATGTCGTTGTTTCTGTAGACGCTAGAGGAACTGGGTACAGAGGAAGAGACTTTAAACACAGTACTTATTTACAATTAGGAAAATACGAGACTGAAGATCAAATAGCAGCAGCTAAAGTTTTAGGCAAAAGACCTTATATCGATTCAGAAAGAATTGGAATCTTTGGTTGGAGTTATGGCGGATATATGTCATCTCTTTGTATTACAAAAGGTGCTGATGTATTTAAAGCTGCAATTGCTGTTGCTCCTGTTAGTAACTGGCGTTTTTATGACAATATATATACAGAGAGATTCATGAGAACTCCACAAGAAAATGGTGAAAATTACGACATCAACTCTCCTATCGACCATGTAGATAAATTAAAAGGAAATTACTTACTTATTCACGGAACTGCAGATGATAATGTACATTTTCAAAATGCGGTTGAAATGGTAGATGCCTTACAAAAAGTGGATAAACAATTTGATTTTATGGCATACCCAAATAAAAATCATGGTATTTATGGAGGCAAAACACGTTTAAATCTATATAATAAAATGACTAAATTCTTATTATATAATTTATAAAACAACAACTATGAAAGTATTTGTATTTGCTTTACTAATCCTCACTTCCAGTGCTTCTATAGCACAAGCAACCAATCAGATTAATTGGATGACATGGAACGAAATGACTGCTCTGCGAGAAACCGATTCGGTTAAGAAAAAAATCTTCGTTGACTTTTATACTGGATGGTGCGGTTGGTGTAAGAAAATGGATGCTACAACATTTGCAGACCCTAATATTGTAGCGTACATGAATCAAAATTTTTATGCAGTAAAATTTGATGCCGAAACTAGAGACACAATTGTCTTTAACAACCATACATTCGTCAATACTGATCCTACATTTGTAAAAAAATCTGCAAATGCAAGAGGACGTACACATTGGTTTGCGCAATCCCTCTTAGAAAGTCAGTTATCCTATCCTTCTTATGCTATGCTTGATGAAAATTTCACAAGATTAATGATTTGGAAAGGATTTAAAAAGCAAGATGAGTTAATCGGAATTTTAGTGTTTTTTGCGACGAACCAGTATAAGTATTATCATAATTTCTTGAATGAACAATGGCAAAATTCGTTGCAACAACAGCAAGGTAAAGGAAATTAGACTACCTTAAAAGAGAGACATGGCCTGTAAAATCATGTAGTTTTCCGAAGACATCTCTACATATTAAACGCCAAACATATACATCTTCCTGTGCTTTTACTCCCTTATACATTCCATCCCACGGAGAAAAACCGTGTGTTTCATATATCATTTCTCCCCACCTATCAAATACATAAAAATTAAACCTCTCTTCTACAATAGCAAAACCACTATAAAAGAAGTCATCGTTTATACCATCACCGTTCGGAGTGAATGCATTAGGGACAAAAATGGTAACCACTGGATAAATCTCTACTGGATAAGTTATTGAATCAATACAACCATACTCTGTTGTGACAATTTGCGTAACTAAGTATGTACCTGTATCAGAATAAGTATGAAAGGGTCCAAAATCTGTTGAAGTCGCATTATCAGATAAATCCCAATCATAATACATTCCTCCGACTGATGTATTTACAAAGCCTACTCCTGTTTCGTACATATTAGTAGATGCTGGATCTGGATAAAACCCTGCCAAAGGTGTTGGTCTAACAACTATATAGTTTTGTTCAAACAAAGTGTCATAACAACCTAAATCATTCATAACAATTAACTCAATATCATAGAATTCATCGTCTGTGTTACTATTATTACCATAGGTCGCAGTAGGCGAAAGGCTGGTGGATGTCTGTCCATTTCCTAAATCCCATTCCCAAGAAGTAATAATTGAAGTAGGTGAAGTTGAATTATCTTGGAAAGTAACCGTCAAATCATTACAACTATCAGCATTACTAGGAGAAAATACTACTGATGGCTTTTCATAAACTGTAACAGGGAGTATTGTGTCATTAACACAACCAAAATCTGATGTTACCGTTAGTTGCACATTATAGTCTCCATCGATAATGTAGGAATTGGAAGGGTTTTGTAGATTGGATGAATTTCCATCCGCAAAATTCCAATTCCATAAATTTATCATACCAAATGCAATTGAAGATAAATCAGTAAAATTAGTTGGAGGGGTATTAACACAGATTGAAGTACTCGTAAAATTTGGAACAGGAATAGGGTAAATGGTAATAGGTTGAACCATCTGATCAACACAACCGTTCGTAGAAGTAACAATGAGAGTAATGTCATAAGTGCCTGCTACCGTATATAGATGTGATTCATTTTGATTAGAGACAATAGGTGTTCCATCTCCAAAACTCCACAGCCAAGATGCTATAACACCAGGAGCATTAATAGTCGTAATGTCAGTAAAGGTAGCAGCATCATATAAGCACACTGGCGCTGTATTAAAGCCTACATTAGGTCTAGGGAAAACAATTGATTGCTGCGTTAATGTATCAGTACAGCCATTATCAGTGGTTACAATTAGTGTAACATCATAAGTACCGTCAGTATTATATAAATTTAATGAGTTTTGTAGACCTGAAGTATTTCCATCACCAAAATCCCAGTCCCACCCAGTAATCGAACCAGAGCCTACTGTGGAGGCGTCTGTCATAATAATATTATTATATAAACAGTCATCCGTAACTGCAAATGCTGCTGTAGCTCCAGGGTAAATTGTCATTTGTTGTGTAATTGTATCGTAACAACCACTAATCGATTGAACAATTAATTCAACATCGTAAACCCCTTCTGCTAAATACTGATTAGATGGACTTTGTAACGTACTCGTATTCCCATCACCAAAATCCCAAGACCATGTAATTGCTTCGGTTGTTATTGTAGATAAGTCAGTGAAGACACCTGGAACATCTCCGCAGACATCCATAAAACTAAAATTCGCTTGAGGGACTTCAAATACATTAACCGCCAAATTAAATGTATCAATACAACCAATATCAGTAGTAGCTATTAATGAAGTATTGTAAGTTCCGTAAGCCCCATATTGATTTGTAGGGTTCTGCACAGCACTCGTATTTCCATCTCCAAAATCCCATTCCCAATTGGTAATTGTTCCACTTGTGAGAGTTGTTGTGTTGGTAAATGTTGATATCTCATAAGCACAAACATCTGGAACGACAGCAGAAACAACCGGAAACGGATTAACAATTACCTGCTGCGTAGTTAACGTAACACATCCTGAATCCGAAGTAGCCGTTAATGTTACATCAAATGTACCATCTGCTGCATAGGTATAGGAAGGGTTTGTTGCTGTGGATGTATTTCCATCCCCAAAATCCCATAAATAATCTGTTATAACATAGGGAGTAAGAATTGTTGAACTATTCGAAAAATCAAAAGTACTTCCCAAGCATATTGTATTGGTTGGAATACCATCAGATGCAACTGTGTAATCAGGTAAGGGTGAAGGAACTACTGTATATTCAAACGAACCTGAAATACATACACTCGTATAAGATATAGTTGCCGTTGTTCCAGGACCACCTATTGGAGTAAACACAGGTATATTTCCTGCACCTGAAGCTGGTAAACCAATTGCCGGATTTGAATTAGTCCAATTTGTCATTGCTACTTCTGTTGAGGGAGCACCATCGCATAAATTTTGATCACCTACTGTAACAGCATCCAGTGTAACGTTAACTGTTAAAGGATACATTCCGCAACCATCTTCAGTAAATACTGTATTCCCACTAATAACCGTAAATGAAATAGGAACACCTTGAGGTAAACCTAAAAAGTCGTAATACACCCAATCATTATATGTGTTCTCCTCTCCGGAACAACCTGTTACGTAAGTTATTGGTGAAGAGCATCCTGGAAGGTCACCAGGAGTAACGTTTATTACTCCTCCTCCGGGTACTGAGGTTTGTGTTGTAATAGTTCCATTAATATTAACACTAATCGTCATGGAAGTAGAATTAGGATTTTCAGTCCCATGCCAATGCTCTAACCAAATTCTTAAATCACCATTACAGTTAATACAGTACTGAACTTGCACTGAATGTGCACTTACTTCATTTTGTCCCAAAAAAAAGGAAAAAATCAAGATAAAGAAAATGTAGATATATTTTTGCATAACTTTAATCGAATTCAGGGCTTAATACTCTAACAAAAGAAGAAAGGAATGTTAAATATAAACTATTTCCTTATTTACTAAGGACTAATATAAACTTTATAATTAAGCAACGGGTTCAAGTTCATATGGTTGCGTTGCAATTATAACAAAGCTCAAATGTGCTTTAATGCCAACTTATTAATTATGCCATCACCAACTCCCATTTTAGGAACAATCATATTGGTTGAGCCGGCTGATTTCATTACAAATAGATAAATTCTCCCTGCTAGAATAATTACATCAGCTCGGTTTGCTTTCAGGTTAAATTTTACCATCCTTTCTTCCAATTCAAATGAAGCAATCGATTGAACAAATTCTTCTATTTCATTGTAAGAAATGAAATCGTGCGGTTTATGATTACTCTCTTTAAATATTTTAGTAATACTCCCTCCAGAACCTACCGAAACCACATTGTCGTTTACATTAACAATACTTTCAATAAAATCCTTTAAATCGTTCCAAACCTTATCTTTAACTGTTGATTCAAGTAATCTTACAGCTCCAATTTTAAACGATCTAGATTTAATCCTTTGTCCATTTTTTAATAAAGTAATTTCAGTACTTCCACCTCCAACGTCTACATATAAATACGTTTTTTTTAAGGACAAGCCTGACGTTTTCCAATTAGAAAAAATGAGAGATGCTTCTTCTTCCCCAGATATTAAATCAATAAAAACTTCCAATTGAGAATTAATAAAGTCTCTTACCTCAATACCATTTTTTGCTTCACGCATTGCAGATGTTGCACACGCCCTGTAATGAGCCACTTCATTGACTTCCATTAATAATTTAAACGACTTAATAACCTTTAACAATTTCTCACTTTTATCAGCTAGGATTCTACCTTCTTTAAAAACATCTTCTCCTAAACGAAGCGGCACTTTTAATAATAAAAACTTTTGGTACTTAATTACCCCATTTTTAATGACAATTCGTTTTATCAATAATCGAATTGCGTTCGAACCTATGTCTATTGCAGCTAATTTCATATAATATTCATTTATCAAAACACAACGTACATACTCTATATAGATACGTCTATAAAATAAAACGAAATCTATACTGAGATAAGGTTAAATATAGGTATATTTATAAACTTATGTTATACCTAGTATCTTACTAGGTACAATATTTATTGTAATTCATGTTATTGGACAACAAGAAGTTTATATTTGGAAAGCACTTATTAAAGTTACCAATGGTTAGTACGTCATCAGGAATTGTGCAATTCATTTAACACGATTATTATGAAGAAAATTTTTGTCATAACTATAGCCTCCCTCCTATTAATCAATGCAATAGGTCAGGAAAGTATAACTAAACCTGATAAAAAAGCCCTGAAAATAGCGCAAATAAATTTATCAAAAGAAAGTTTCACTGAGGCATTTAACATGTTTTCTACTCTCTATAAAAAATACCCTGGAAATTCTCAGGTGTTATTTGGAATTGGTGTTTGTAAACTAAATACAAGAGGTGAGGAAAAAAATGCGTTACCCATATTAATTGAAGCCTATAGAAACGGAAATAAAAATGAGGATATTTTATTCTATTTAGGAAAGGCCTATCATGTTCACCATAAATTTGATGAAGCTCAATCTTCTTTCGAGGAATATAAAACCAATAATAAAAATTCAATACCTATATCTGAAATAGACAGACTTATTGAAATGGCTATCAATGCAAAGAAACAAGTTCTAAACCAAAGAAACATAGAAATAGTAAACATTGGATCTCCAATTAACACAGCTAGCGAAGAGTCCGTGCCGGTAATTTTACCTAATGGGAAAGGAATGTTTTTTACATCAAGAAGAGAAGGTGGCTTTTCTGACGATAAAGATTACCATGGGAATTATTTTCAAGATATTTATTTTTCTGAATACAAAGACCATGAATGGCAGACCGTTTTTAATGAAAAAACCTTTAATTCAAAACTAAACGATGGATGTGTTAGTATCTCTCATGATGGCTTGACATTAATCAGTTATATTGTTACGGATAACAGTTCAAAAAATACACTTTCGACTAACAGTGACCTTTACTACTCGAACTACAGTGATTCTACATTGTGGGCTGCACCAATAAACTTTGGACCCAGCATTAATAGTGAATATCAAGAAAAGAGTGCGTGTTTCTCTTTGGATAAGAAAACGCTTTACTTCTCTTCAAACAGACCTGGAGGTTATGGAGGCTTTGATCTTTACAAAGCAAAACAACTACCAAACGGAGCCTGGGGCATTGCTGTCAATCTAGGACCAATTATAAATACGAAACACAATGAAGATGCTCCTTTTATGCACGCAGATGGAGAAACCTTCTACTTTTCTTCAGAAGGACATTCTACAATGGGGGGCTTTGATGTATTTAAATCTTATGAAAGAGCAAATAAATATTGGAGTACACCCGTAAATGTAGGGTACCCAATCAACACAGTTGAAAATGACATCTATTTTACCATCAGCAAAGACAACAAATCGGGCTATTATTCTTCCGATCGAGAAGGCGGTTTAGGAGGACAAGATATATTTAAAATTAAAATGTTTGACGCAGCTAACTACCAGGAAGTAATTCACTGCAGTATTTTCAATAAAAAAGAAAATAAACCTGTAAATGCTAAAATTACATTGATTGACGATGACAGTCATAAATTAGAAGGCATATACCGACCTAACAGTTCAGGAAAATTCATTATGGTAATTCTTCCTGGAGTCGAATATCAGATTGCTATTGAAGCAGAAGGCTACAACTCCAGAATTTTACACATGAACTTTCCTGAAAGCACAGATTTGTATACAAACTATGAGTTTAATTTAGTTAAAAAAGAATTTAAACAGCAATAATATCTTTGCATTAAAATTAAGATTCTCAGGCCTCACACTTTTTTTCTGTCCAATTATCTTGAATGCAGCTTTTGCTGTTTCTGATTTTGTTACTACAGTAATGTAACCTATAGTATTTATGAGTAAAACAAACAGCTACTACACAATTGAATTCAGATATGTAAATAGAATGGAAGAATGAAACAACTATACATAATACGTCACGGAGATTCACCATTTATTCAAGGAGGGGACGATTTTGAAAGACCACTAAGCGAAATGGGGAAATATGATGCTATCAATATTGGGCTGCATTTAATCGAAGATTACCCTCGCCCCTCTTACATACTATCAAGTGCTGCCAAAAGAGCAATTACAACAGCGAGAATAATTGGTGGAGAATTAGAATTTGACACTACTAAAATTACTTCTGTTAAAAGCTTACATAATGCTCCTATGGAAACAGTATTGGAGGAAATAAACCAAATATCCGAAAATCATTCATGTATAATGGTATTTGGGCATAACCCAGGGTTGAGTATGCTAGCATCTTATTTAACAGGTGAAAATTTCAATTTAGAAACTTGTAATACTGTTTTATTGAATGTGGCAATAGATGAATGGACCCAATTGTCAAAAGAAACATGCACAGTTAAGCAATATATTGCTCCTTAACTATTAATTGCATCAATTATCTCTTGACTTAAAGGTTCTACTTTGGATCCAAATACTTGAACCAGTTTTCCTTCTTCATCGATTAGGTATTTTTGAAAATTCCATTTGACTTTAGAATCCTCTACCCCATTTAATTCCTTTCTAGTTAACCAACTGTAAAGCGAGTGAATCTTATCTCCTTTTACATTTACTTTTTCGGTAATTGGAAAAGTGACACCGTAGTTCTTCGTGCAAAATATTTGTATTTCTTCGTTAGTACCAGGCTCCTGATGCATAAATTGGTTACAGGGTAAACCAATGATGACTAGCTTCTCTTTATTTTGCTCATACAACTTCTGCAAGCCCTCATATTGAGACGTATAACCACATTTGGAAGCTACGTTTACGAATAATATTTTTTTTCCCTTAAACGCATTTAAATTAATCTCTTCACCATCTATTCTAGTTATAGAGAAGTCATAAACAGTAGATGATGTTTGCATAAAAAAGGATAAACAGAAAAGTAAAAATGAAAACACAAATAAATTTTTAAGGATGATAAGGTAAAATTAAATCAAAACTATTCTACCGGCGGAACTAATAAACCATCGCAATCGAAAGATACTTCTATTAAATCGTCAGTAATTGCATCATAATCAGCTTGAGAAACTTCTTCTCCTGCCTCTTTCGCGTCGTCTAAGAAGTGCTTTTGTAATTCGATACTTGTTGTATCTACTTGACCAACACCATTCATAATTACCTCATATCCTGCAGGTGTATCCGTTGGAATACCAAAGTGATTTCTGAAAATTACACGAACCGTGCTACCATCTTCTTTTAAAACAGTAATCCAACACCCTGCTTTTTTACATACTTCAGAGATTTCTGCTTTTACTAAGCCTTCAAACGTACCGATTTCCATTACTGTAGTATACATCTCATCAACCGATGACCATTCCGTTAATTCAAATTCATTATTTCCAAAAAACTGCAATCCATTAACCATTATAATTCCTTCTTCCAGAACATCTTCATCTATTGCTGCCTCTTTTACTTCTCCGCAAGTTGTAAATGTTGCAGCTAATGCTATAGATAATGAATAAATAATTATTTTCATATGATTTGCTTTTAATTCAGATGCAAATGTAGGAACATGAAACCTTTAATCAATGGTAAAATGCAAATTATCTTATGTTTTGCTGATCAATCCACTTATGATACTCACTTGAATAAACATTATGCTGATGCAATGTTTTAGAAAAATTGTGGTATCCTGTATATTCTGGTTTTGCACACATAAAGAAATATTCATGTGATTCGTAGTTCAAAACAGCATCTATCGTTTGAAGTTCTGGAATTGATATTGGACCTGGGGGCAAACCCTCATGTTTATAAGTGTTGTAGAGTGACTCTACTTCTAAATGCCTATACAATAATCTTCTTAAAGTAAAATCTCCAACAGCGTACTTTACTGTTGGATCCGCTTGTAATTTCCACCCATTGTTTAACCTGTTTATATAGAGCCCAGCAATTTTTGCTTGTTCATCAAATTTTACTTTTTGCTCCTCGTAAACGATAGATGCCAATGTGGTTATTTCTGACTGGCTAAGTCCTAGATCAGCTGCTTTTTGAATTCTAGATGCGTTCCAAAAATTTTTGTAGGAACCCGCTAGCTTCTGAATGAATTGTTCTGGAGTAATATCAGAATAACATTCATACGTGTTTGGCATAAAGAAAGTCGGGAATGTTTCTTTTGTAAAACCATAGTGTGCAATAATAGAATCGTTATTAAAAATAGTACTCAAAGAAATTGAGTCTGCATTAATTTGTTTTGAAACCACACGGGCAACGTCTTCAATTGTTCGAACATTATTGATTACAACATTTACGATAACTCTTTTTTGAATAGCTGGATTGGCATAATAATGAATATTATTTACCAATGAATTATAGGTATCCCACGCATTTTCAATTTTTAATTTACCTGAAGGAATTTTCTCATCCTGATATCCTTTATGCTTAACCAAAATAATAAAATCAGAACTACTTTCAATAAAACCTGAATTCTGAAGTACCTCTCCTAACTCAGCATAAGACATTTCTGATGAAATTGGAAGATTAAACCCACTTTCTGTCGGCGTATTCCTTATTTGGTATACTCTAAAATATGGATATCCAAAATATCCAGCTATACCAAGAACAAGAACAACAATTAATAAAATACGCTTTTTCACAAAGCAAAAGTAAGCAATTTATGAAATCTTTCGCATTCTTAAACTTTCAGGAGTAACTTCTAAGTACTCATCTTCTTTGATGTACTCCATAGCTTCTTCCAATGAAAATTTAACTTTAGGCGCAATTTTTTCTGCTTCATCCGTTCCGGACTTACGCATATTTGTTAATTGCTTTCCTTTGGTAATGTTTAGTTCTAGATCAGTATCACGAGAGTGTTCTCCTATTACCATTCCTTTGTACGTTTGCTCACCTGGCTCCAAAAAGAAACGACCTCTATCTTGCAACTTATTTAATGAATAAGCTAAAACTTGACCTTGCTCTAAAGAAACCAAAGAACCTTTGTTTCTTCCCGGAATATCACCTTTTAAAGGAGCGTATTCTCTAAATCGGTGTGTCATAATTGCCTGACCTGATGTTGCAGTAAGCATAATATTTCTCAAACCAATTATTCCTCTTGATGGAATATCAAATTCTAAATGTTGTAAATCACCTTTTGGTTCCATTACTAGCATGTCACCTTTACGCTGCGTAACCAATTCAATTGCTTTACCAGAAACTTCTTCAGGA
>Ga0115568_10002094_pt1 | contig 14079 bp, 6 predicted proteins | sample COGITO_mtgs_1204_FD_87296 | JGI IMG/M metagenome (GOLD analysis project Ga0115568, IMG submission 87296) | Pelagic marine microbial communities from North Sea - COGITO_mtgs_120426 | ecosystem: Environmental > Aquatic > Marine > Epipelagic | place: Germany:Helgoland, sampling site Kabeltonne...
CAAAAACTTCTAATAAACGATATTTTTTCAATTCGGCTCATTACCATTGTATTACGTGAAAATGGCACAGGATGTTTTCATCATTTATTTAAAGGTTTTAATTTCGGGGTTAAAGAACTATTTTTAGCCTTCAATCGGTCATATGAGTAAACTAAGGAATAGGATAAAAAAAATCTATCCATTTTTTGTCGATATATGGCAGTATTTGGTGATTATTTTAATCTTTATCGTGGCACTCATATTTTTTCTTTAACTCTTGTGAAATCAAAAACTTCTTTTACATTTGCACCGCTTAACGCTCGGGGTGTGGCCCAGCCCGGTTAAGGCGCCTGCTTTGGGAGCAGGAGATCGCAGGTTCGAATCCTGCCACCCCGACCAAACGGGATCTGGTTAGAATAATCTAGCTCGATCCCGTTTTTTTTTCCTCATAACCCTTGTGGATACAGGTGATTGGCTGAAACATTGTTTTAAATCCAGCAGTTCGAATTTGATTTTTTGTCGAAATTCAAACAAGCTGGAAACAAGAGTTTTTGAAGCACCAACTTTCTGGTAAATTTCAGCATGTTTTTGATGGGTTTTTTAGCGACTGAGTTTTGATGCCCATGATCATTCGATCTAGTCCGTTTTTACACAGATAAGCCATTCTCGATCTCGAACATTTCTAAATCGTAAAGTATGAAATGAATCTCTTGGTTATAATGCGACGTTTCATAAGAAATTACAAGAAGTATTTAATTCTGAATATCAATTGATTACAAGAAATTTATAGCAAAAGTTAAAAGTAATTACGAGTAAATTTCAATAAGAAATACTCAAAATTCCAATATTTGTTATATTTACAAGTAGCAATGGAGAATATAAATTATTTAGCAACGGAAAAAACCCCAGAAATCAATTTTGATTTTGAAAATGGTGTGTTTTTGGTTAGAGGCATTTCAATCCCAGAGAATACGGTAGATTTTTACCATGGTTTAATTTTTGCCCTTAGGGAATATGCAAAAACACCGCAACCCGATTCGATCTTAAAAATTGGACTCGAATATTTCAATACCAGTACTTCAGTTATTATTTTAAAGCTATTAAACGCTTTAGAGCTTGCAGAAAATAGTAAGGTCAAGGTGATTTGGTACTATGAAGAAGACGATATTGAAATGGAAGAAGTAGGTTTAGACTTCAAAGAAATGACTTCTGTCCCTTTTAATTTGCATCCCGTAGAAGATTTGTACGCGGTGTAAAAATTATTCGTTAAATTTAGAAATAAGGTTAAACCCTTGAAAAGCATGAGATTACTCTACGTATTCTTGCCGCTTGCCCTAATGCTTTGCTCAGTTTCACTGAAAGCACAATTAACATGGGAATTTGTTAATGAGCTTTCCGATGGAAGTCTAGTTGAAGTTAGTGCGGTTGAAGCAGACGTCCCAAGGTCATGCATCTACGTGACAGGATCTTGTGTTGGTGATATGTCGGCAGTTTTCACTTCAGGCTTTAACGGTACTCCAGATTTTTCAATTTCTTATGGTGGAAGAGATGGTTTTGTTGCCAAATACTTAAATGATGGCACTTTTGTATGGGCGTTTCGAATTGGTGGTCCTAATGATGACGAGGTCAACGATGTTGCGGTTGATTTAAATGGGGACATTTATATTACTGGAGGATTTATAGGTTCTATTGATTTTAAGGGAACAGAGACCATTTCTTCTCTAAATACCAGCGCTTTCGGTGCTGAAGATATATTTTATGCCAAATACGATTTAGATGGTAAAATTCAGTGGCATCAAGAAGAAGGTGGTGGTGCAGCGGATGTCGGATCCAAAGTTGAGGTTTTAAATAATAATGTTTTTTTCTCGGGAGAATATGAAGTTTCTGGAGCAACCGAAATAGGTGGATCAATGCCTTTTAATTATGGCGGTATCGATATTTTTTTAGTAGCAATTAATTTAGGCGGTATTGTTCAATGGAATGCAGATGCCGGAAGTTTTTTAGATGATCAATTGGGGGGTGTTGCTGTTGAAAATGACTCGGTTTATCTAGTTGTTAATTACAACGATGTGGGATTAATGTTTAGGGAATCTGCTTCCAACATGTCGATCCCGCTGGTAAATGGTATGTTTAGCACCTACAATGCGGCAATGTGCTCGTTTAGCTCTTTGAATGGATTGTTCGGATGGACAGAGCAAATTAGTGGTAATGGCAATGAGTTAGTCAATGATGTAATTGCAAACGGTACGAGTTTAATTTTAACTGGAACTTATAATGCGGGTATTGTTGTTCCGTCTCTTGGAGTTGGACCAAATAGTGTCGGGAAATACAGCGCCATAACCATCACTTTAGACAACAACTCGGGTGCTGGAATATGGTACGAAGTGGAGCAAACGGTTGGAGGAACAAACGCTGTTTCCAAATGCTTGTCGTTTGATCAATTAGGAAATATAATTGTAGCGGGTGAATTTTCTGGAACACTAGATGTTCAGAGCACCCATTTAGTAAGCAGTGCAGGTGGTAATGATTTGTATACGATTGCTTATGATAATTCAGGTGCATACCTTTTTCATGATAGCGCGTCTTCTGTAATTAATATTACGGTAAATGATTTAGCAGTAGACGGTTCTAATGGTATTCATTTTGTAGGTGAAAATACTTCAACTGTAATATTCGGTTCTAATTTTACTTCAAACAGTGGCTTTCAAGACGGTTATTCTGCAAAATTGGGTTCGTGCGATGCTTCTTTTTTATACAGTGGAAACCTATACTGCGTGGGTAGCCCAAATGAAACACCAGTAATATCGGGTGATGCGGGAGGTGTATTCTCCGAGCCGAGTGGAAATCTTGTATTTGCCAACGTTGCTACAGGAGAAATTGACTTAAGCGCATCTTCGGTTGGTGGGCCTTATAGCATAACTTACACGGCTCCTAATGGCTGTACGGAAGTTCAGTTTGTTACGATTTTATTAAACGCCCCACCGGTTTTTACATTTTGTCCTAGTGATATCATCGTATCAAACGACATTGGTTTGTGTTCAGCTAATGTTACTTATAGTCCTCCATTATCTTCTGACGATTGTGGTTCAGTCAGTATTGCACAAACGGACTTAACAGGTTTGTCTTCAGCGAATGATTTTCCAGTTGGTGTTCATGTCTTAGAGTATACGGCCACGGACTTAGCTGGAAATTCGTCTACCTGCTCCTTTTCAGTAACAGTAGATGATGTGGAACTTCCTGTAATTAATTGTCCCGCGAATATAACGCAGGGAACAACACCTGCTATATGTGGTGCATCTGTTACCTTCTCATCACCAGTAGGTACCGATAATTGTTCAGGGGCAATAACTACGCAATTGTCAGGTTTGGGCAGTGGGCCTGTTTATCCCGTTGGCACAACTGTTAACACTTTTGAGGTGGTTGATTTGTCGGATAATACAGCATCGTGTTCGTTTTCCGTAACCATTGAAGACACAGAAAGTCCTTCAATTATATGTCCCTCCGATGTGATTCAAAGTAATGATTCTAGCTTTTGCAATGCGACTGTAAATTTTACAACCCCCACGGGAACTGACAATTGCTCTGGTTCAACTACGGTTCAAACATTAGGTTTGCCAAGTGGTTCTTCTTTCCCAGTTGGTACTACCGTGAATTCTTTCATTGTAACGGATGCGACAGGAATTAGTACGTCGTGTTCATTTAATGTTGTCGTCAATGATGATGAATTTCCAATCTTTATAAGTTGTCCAGCTGACATTGTACAAAATAGTGATTCAGATACTTGTGGTGCGGTCATCAATTACTCGGTACCCATTGCTTCTGATAATTGTTCTGGATTGTCTGCCGTATTAGGAGCGGGGAGTTTGCCAAGTGGAAGTTATTTCCCTTTAGGTGCAACTGCTGTGACATGGGAGGCAACGGATGCTGCAGGCAATTCGACGATTTGTTCGTTTACGGTGACCATAATAGATAATCAGGTTCCAACAATTGTTTGTCCTGCAGATATCATAAAGTCAAACGATGCTGCTGTTTGCGGTGCAATTTGTAATTATTCGGACCCCATTATTGATGACAATTGTTCTGCTATTCTAAATAAAATTGATACTACAGGGTTGTTCTCCGGTGATTTTTTTCCATTGGGAATTACTGAAATGATTTATTCAGTTGAAGATCCTTCTGGTAATGTTGATACCTGCTCTTTTTTAGTAATTGTAAACGATGAGTCACCTCCAGTTTTTAGTAATTGTGTTTCTGATACGATTTTGAGTAATGATCTGGATACCTGCGGAGCCGTTTTCAACTTCCCAGCATTGCTAGCGGAAGATAATTGTGGAATTTTATCAGGGCCAAATCAAATCGATACTACTGGCTTAAGCTCAGGAGATTTGTTTCCGATAGGAGTAAATACCATTACTTATGCGGTCGTGGATACTTCAGGCAATACCGATACATGTTCATTTGTAGTTACCGTAAATGATGTTGATCCGCCAGTTTTAGAATGTTTGTTAGATACTGTTTTGGTCAATGATACAAGTGCTTGTGGAGCTATATTTACTTTTGCGTCCCCGACAGTAACGGACAACTGTGATACAGCCCTTTTTATACAAAGGGCTGACACAACGGGTTTAAATTCTGGTGATTTATTTCCGGTAGGTATTACGGAGTTAATATTTGCAGTGGCCGATAATGCGGGTAACACTGATTCTTGTAGTTTTTTGGTTACCGTGATTGATGGTGAAGCACCAATAATTGCGTTTTTCAGTGATATCGTGGTTACTAATGATATCGATAGTTGCGGAGCAATAATAAATTTTTCATTACCAACAGCCTCTGACAATTGCACGACCTCTTTTGATACTTTGAAAATAGATGGTACGGGATTGAATTCAGGTGATTTGTTCCCAATAGGGACTACTAATTTGCAATACGTATATATAGATGGTGCTTTGAATTCAGACACTTGTCAGTTTAGCGTTACCGTTTCAGATACACAAAGCCCTGTTTTTACGGTTTGTCCAGGAACTATATTGGCTAATAATGATTCCGCAATGTGTGGGGCTGTAGTTACGTATGCAATACCATTGGCAAGTGACAATTGTATTGTTGATTCAATTTATCAAAAGTCTGGAGAAACAGCTGTCGGCTCGTATTATGATATTGATACTACCCTAAATACTTGGTACGCGATTGATGCGGCTGGTAATGTGGATTCGTGCTTGTTATTCATTGTTGTGTCGGATGCTGAACCCCCTGTAGCTGATCCATATAACCTCCCTACCTATGTTGATAATGATTCTTTGGCGTGCGGAGCAATCGTTAATTATCCACTGCCTGTTTTTAGTGATAATTGTCCAGCTAATTTAGTTGTTACGCAAACGGTAGGTGATTCGAGCGGTTCATTCTTCCCTGTTGGAGGACTTTATAGTGTTACTTTTGCTGCTTCTGATGGAGTATCCTCTCTTGTTAAGGGTTCTAGTTTTTTTGTTGTTGATAATGAGCCACCTGTAATTTCTTGTGTTGATCTAGATACAATTTTATACGTAGACTCAACATCTTGTTCTGTGCAGTTTACATATGAAGCTCCAACTCCTTTTGATAATTGCGGGATTATCGACTCTGTTCAATTGGTTCTCGGTGATACAAGTGGCCATTATTTTCCTGTAGGTATTAATGAAATAAAATTTCAGACTTGGGCCCCGGGTGGGTCACATTCATGCAGTGCAGTAATAGAAGTTAAGGATACGATAAAACCACAAATAATTTGCCCTGGAGACACGACTGGAGGAGGTTTGCCTCGTGTCGTTTTGTGCGACAGTATTTTCACGGACTCTTTAGTTCCTTTGTATTCAGATAATTGTCCATTAGGATTGAACTTGTTTCCGGTATCATCCATTTTTTATCAGATAGGGGATACTCTTCCGGTTGGTATTAGCACGTTGTCTTATAATGCGGCAGATGCGTCTAATAACATATCCACATGCACGTACACGGTAGAGGTCCTTGAACCTATTTTTCCGTATTGGGACTCCTTGCCAAATGAAATTTGTTTACAAGCCGATATCATTCGATTAGATTCATTAACAAATGGTATTCCTGGAGTGTTTAGTGGTGCTGGAGTAGACGGCTATAATTTGGTACCATCATTGGCTGGTGTTGGAGCGCATTACATCACTTTTACAGTAGAAAATGAAGTGTGTTCAAAAGATTCAATATTATTAATTAATGTTCTTCCAAATCCAGAGATTAGTGCTGGTGAAGATGACTCAATTTGTGGACTTACTTACACATTGAACGGAAGTTCGAGTATGGATGGATTTTGGTCTTCTAGTAGTTTGGTTTTCGGTAATATGAATGATACGCTATCCTCTATTGTTGCCACGAGTTATAATACGTTTGAATGCATTTGGCAAATAACATCACCTTTAACATGCGAAGCCAGTGACACGGTTTCTATTCGTTTCGATGAACAAATAACAGTCTATGGGGGCGAAGATCAGTATGTGTTAGAAGATTTGCAAGCCTTTCTTACAGCAGAATATCCTTCAAATGGTTTTGCTTTTTGGGATGTGATTTCGGGCTTTGGAGAGGTTATCAATATGGGCAATCCGAATAGCGAATTTATTCCGAATGGTTTTGGCATCTATGAGCTATCTTGGATTGGTCAGAACGGAAGTTGTCCTGTGGTAACTGATGAAGTTATTTTAGAATTCAGGAAAATTAATATTCCGCAAGGACTTTCGCCGAATTCCGACGGGCTAAATGATGAATTTATTATTCCTGGTATTTCACAATTCGAGATTAGAAAAATAAAGGTTTACGACCGATGGGGCAAGGTTGTTTACTTCAGTGATTCCTACAATAATGATTGGAGTGGAACAAATTTCAATGGAAGTCGTTTAATCGACGACACGTATTTTTATGAAATCACACTAGATTCATATACGTTCACAGGATTTGTACTGGTTAAAAATTAGTGAAGAAACTTAAATACATATGTATTACGCTCTTTGTGGCGTTTGAAATTAATGCGCAGGAATTTCCTGTGATTGGCCAGTATATTTTTAATGAAATGATATTGAATCCAGCGAGTACTGGCTGTCATGATGTTTTTAATTCGCAATATTCTTACCGAAAGCAATGGTTGAATGTGCCTGGAGCGCCTTCAACACAAAGTTTGGCATTACAGAGTCCGCTAAGGGACGAGTCAGTTGCATTGGGTTTACTTTTTTATAGAGATAAAATAGGCGTTTCTTCAGAATCTGCCGTAGTAACTAATTTTGCTTACAGATTGAAATTGGGACGGGGCCAGAGGTTGGTTTTTGGTTTTGGTGCTGGCGTTTTTTTTGAAAAAATAAATTACACTCAATTAAGTTTAACGCATGCTGGAGACCTGAGCTTTGGATCCGATTCTCCGCTAGGGATATCTCCAAATTTTAGTGCTGGAATACGGTACGAGGTAGACGGATTAGAATTTGGAATTTCTATACCTATGTTACTGACAACACGTTATGATAATGCAGTAGAGCAATTCCAGTTGATGCATCGGTTTTCAAACTATAATTACTTGTTAAGATCAGTCTATAATTATCAAATTAACCAGGATATAAAAATGCGTTTTGGTGGGCTGTTTAAATACCATCAATTTATGGAGTCACAATTAGATGTTACTGTGTCTGCACAAATCAAGCAAAAAGTTGAATTTGGAGGAGGATTTAGAAGTGGTGAAGGCATTATCATTTTTTCGAGGTTAAATATAATTGAACAACTTGATTTTGGAATACAATACGAAATTCCTACTACGAAACTTTATGAGTATACATCGGGCACTTTAGAGGTGTCTCTAATTTAAAATGGCTTGTTTAATAGTCAGGCAAAAAACCCGAGAGTATTTTGATCAGATTTTTACTCGTAATGATTTCAGTTATTTATTACCCTTTTGTTCTTATCGCACAAGAGAACAAAATTTCTATGTTGAAAATTGAAGGCGGAGGAGAAGAGAAAATATGCCCAGTAAAATATAAACAAGGAATTGTTTTTATGTCAAGTGCTCGAACAAATTTATTGAAAACTGTACGTGATGAAACGGGTCAGATTCCATATAATTTATTCTATCAAAAAGTATTTAATGAACTCGTAGTTGGTGGAGACGCAGTGATTTTTTCAGAAAATTTAGTTACAGAATTTAATGATGGTCCGGTGTGTTTTGCTAAAAACGAAGAATTGATTTTTTACACTCGAAATACAGACATTAATGATGTCAGTAACTCTAAAAGAAACAGGACTTTAGGAATATTCATCTCAACTAAAGGCAAAGGGGAAAGGTGGCATCAGTCAAGTAGCTTTGAACATAATCGGCCTGATTACAATCTAATTCATCCCGCAACTAATTCTGATGGAACCATTCTTGTGTTTAGTTCGAACATGCCTGGAGGTAATGGTGGATATGATTTGTACATTTCATTGCAAGACCATTTGGGGCATTGGTCTAAGCCGAGAAATCTAGGATCCACAGTAAATACGCAGGGTAACGAAGTATTTCCTAGTTTTTTTAAAGATGAATGGCTCTTATTTAGCTCTGATGGACGCGATGGTCAAGGAGGTCTAGATATTTACAGAAGTAAGTGGGAAGAAGATTTATTCAGGTACAGTGCGTCTACTCCGCTCGATAGTTCAATTAACTCGAAGTTTGACGATTTTGGTATTTCTTTAAATGAGGATGGTTTAAGTGGTTATTTTGGTAGTGACAGAAATGGTAGCGAACAGATTTATTTCTTCAAACAGTCTTTACCTAAACTGGAAGACTGTGTAGAAGAAAAACCACTTAATCTATGCTATTACATAGAGGAAAATAGCATCGTTTCAGATAGCGATCATCCTTTGAAATTTGTTTGGGATTTGGGAGATGGCACCAAGAAAGACGGATTGGAAGTTTATCATTGTTATCCAGGAGTAGGAAAATACGTTGCCGCATTGCAAATAATCGATACGATAAGTAATGAAATTTATTACAGTGTTTCGGAACTCGAAATTAACATTGAATTAGATGATCGACCATACATAATTGGTCCAGATTCGGTGCATATAAATGATTACGCCTCCTTTTCTGCTGATATGAGTGGCCTGAAAAAAGAAGTAAGAGAAATATTCTGGGATTTCGAAGATGGTTCAGTTCAGATGCAGGAAAATGTCAATCGATATTTTGGCTTGATTGGACAACAAAATGTAAAGTTAGCTATTGTTGGAAGTGACGGTTCGGTTCAATGTGTGAACAAAAAAATTGAAGTAGTTGATAAAAATACCGTCATCAGTAAATACAAGGTTCTCACTCATCAAAAAAAGGTTATTCCTGTTGCCGAATCTAAATTAGGCTATGCCGTTCAATTATTGCAGTCGTTCAAACAAGAAGTGCTCAGTGATTCAATTTTATTAAAAGTGAATTACCCCATTACTCAACGATTTAACGAAGTTGATAGCATCTACCAATACACCGTTGGCGAATCAGACAAGGTGGCCTCTCTGTATCATTTATACAAAGAAATGAGGGACCTGGGCTTTGATAGTAAATTAATTTCTTTTGAGCTCAATTATGACAATGGCATTGACGCGAAGGAAGTTCTTATCTTTTTCTCTCCAGGAAAAGATGAAATAACTGCTTATAATGAGGCAAACTTGAATGATTTTTCACGTAAATTGAATTCGTTTAGTAAATTGGAAGTATTGGGTTATGCAGATCCAAGCGGAAGTGTCAAGTCAAATAAAAAATTGAGTTACAGGCGTGCTATAAATGTGGCTAAATATCTAGAGAAATGTGGTATTTCTGAGGATAACATTGAGGTAGATGCTATTGGAGAGGTCAGAACTTCTAGCACGGAAACTGAAATGCTCAGGTATTACAGAAAAGTGGAAGTAAGGTTGATAGATAATTAATGGTATAATTTTAGTACAATTTAAATTATGAAATTATTGTTAGTTGTATTGTTGTTGTTCGGTGCTGAACATTTTTGGTCTCAGGCTGTTCCGGCCAAAGAGGAGAATATTCCCTATTTAGTTACGTTTGGAAACAAAGCAAAATCGTCTTACGGGGATGATGACTATGCGCAGGTATTTTTTTTCAGTATCCCGAAAAATCACAAGAAACCAATTTACTTAAGAGTTTATGATCCGGATATTGGTGGTGAGATAGATGAAAAGGCGAAAGATTTTAATACAAAATCTCGGTTCTCAGTGTATGGAGGGAAAGGATGTATAACGGATAAAGAAGCTCGACAGACATCCACGCTGGGTAATTTCAAAAGTGGCAACCTGTTGTATACTAAAACTTTTGGTCCAGATTTGCAGTACGATAAGCAGTGGGTTACATTTGGCCCTTTTAACCCCTCAGAAGGCGAATATTCAGCAGATTATTTTGGTTATGTTTTTAAATTGGTTTGTGAGGGTATCAGTGGAGATGATGGCAATTTATACAAGTATTTTCTCTCGTCCAGTAAAGATAAAAATGTTCCAGTAGAGGGAGGGAATGCATTTACATTTGAATACACTTTCCGATTACATGATGATCCAAAACAAGTATCACACATATATCCATACATTGATGATAAGGTGATTTCGATTAAACAATCAAATTTTGATTGGGATAGTGACGGAGGAATCAAAATATTCAGTGTCGCTCAATGGAGTTTTCCGCTGCAAGTTTCAGAAAATGACCAATGGGTGACGAGTCAATACCAAATTAAAAAACAGGAAAAAGGAAAATCACTAGATATACGGTTTTCAAAAAATGCAGCAAAAAAGGTTAGGAATAATAATGTTGTATTCTATGTTACTAACCAGTATGGTGAGTTTTTGCCATTTTACACGGTGCCAATTGGTGGAATCCCCAAATTTAAAGGAAGTGCTTCTTTTCGACAGTAATTGCTTTGTGTGTTTTATGGAATCATTATTTATACATTGTTAGATGGCTTATTTTCGATTATTTGTTTTAGTCTGTTTGCAGCTATTTTCTATTAGGGGAATTTCTCAATATTATCAGTTTCAGGGTTATGGACTTGAAGCCGGATTAAGTGACCCTTTTATTTATTCCATTACTCAGGATGATAGGGGATATCTATTAGTGGGTACTGGTGAGGGATTGGGTGTGTTTGATGGTGTTTCCTTTGAAATGAAATACACGTCAGACAGTTTAGCTGAAGATTTCGTTTCACAATTATTTAAGAGCAAACAGGGGATTGTTTGGATGGGACACAAGGAAGGTGGCGTTTCTTACCTTCAAGGTGATGTCCTTAAAAGCTATCCGCTTAATTACGAAATAAACTCAATTATAACTGGGATTTCAGAAGATGATCAGGGTGTTGTATGGTTTTCTAGTCAGCAGGGAGGTGTCTTTCATATTGATATTAAATCGGGCAATCAATTGATGTTTTTAGATGAGTTTAGTGGTAAGAATGTCAATGATATCGCAATAGCAGGAGACAATGAGTTATTTGTAGCAACTAATTCGGGGTTAGAACATTATTACCTAAGCGATAGCCAGAATGAACTGTTTTTCGTGGAGAGATATTTAGAAAGTTACGACATAAAAAAGGTTGAGAATATTGGTAGAAAAGGAATTGCAATTGGCACTAGTCAAAGTGGTCTTTTTATTTTGGAACCGGGTGCAGATAAGCCAGTTAAGCAGGGGCTACCAGAAGATATGTTGATTAAGGACCTTTGTTTAGACGATGAGAATAACATCTATGTGTCTACTTTTAATATGGGAATCTACAAGCTTGGTCAAAACCGAACGGTGCATTATGATGAAACTAACGGTCTTCCGACGCCGAATATTCAAACCGCTTTTATGGATAGAGAAGGTACGATGTGGGTAGGTTCTTTTGGCGGCGGATTATATAAACATTCTCGTGAAGTTTTTACATATTACTTGATGGCTTCTAATCTCGAAGTTCGAGATGTTGTTGTTGAGGGTGAGTCCATGTACATTGCCTCTTCCAATAAAGTAATCAGGGTATTAGGAAGTGATTTTTCCAGCATTGACACGATTGTTGTCGAGGGGGTTCGAAACATAACGTGTATGTACTTGGATCGAAAAGAAAAACTTTGGCTTGGTTCAGAAAACAATGGTTTGTATGTCTGTGATTTAAGTACTCGAATGATAAAGAAATGGTCTTTGACATCAGACTATTTATCTAGTACAATTAACGACATTGCAGGTGATGGAACAAGTGTTTGGGTAGGTACATACAATGGGCTTTATGAAATTGGGGAATCGAATGCGTTAAACCATTACGACATTACATCGGGGTTGTCGCATAATACAGTCAATTGTTTATTTTACGATGAAGAAGACGAGGTGCTGTATATTGGAACGGAAAGTTCTGAACTATCCATGATTGAAAATGGACATTTGTCTGGCAAGCGGTACACTGATAATTTTAGTCTTCTGGATATTTACCACATTGACAAATTGTCCGACGGTGGAATATACCTTGCGTCTTATGGTGATGGAGTATTTCGATTTTTGGACGGCAATTTTGAACAATTTTCGACGGCGCAGGGTTTAGCTTCGAATTTTTGTTACGGATTAATTGAAGATGTTAGAAAAAATTTATGGGTTACACACAATGGTTATTTGTCTCGAGTTGATATTGAAACTTTAGAGATAAAAGTATTTGAAGAAGAGGATGGAGCGAATAAGGCCTATCAGAAATCTGCCATTGCGAGCAATGAAAGTGATATATGGTATGGTTCCCAAGATGGCCTGTTAAAGTATGATGGAAATACGGATGTAATCAATTTGGTTCCTCCAATTTTAGGAGTTACTGAGATTAAAGTAGATGGTGATTCAATTGAAGTTGTTGAACAGATTTCACTAGCAGCTGGAATTTACGATTTCAGTATTGGTTTGAGAGGACTCTCCTTGAAGCACCCTAAAGATGTACAGTTTTCTCATTTCTTAGAAAATTACGATAAAGGATGGTCAGAAATCTCTCAAAATCCTATCATTAAGTTTAATAAGTTGTCTGATGGTGAGTATATTCTGAAGGTAAGGGCTTTCAACGATGACGGTCAAGGAACGGAAGAGATAGCGGTTTTGTCGATTTCTATTGCCATGCCATATTGGAAAAAATGGTGGTTTTGGGTCCTCATGTTCGCTGTTCTTATCGTATCGGTATATTGGTTTGTAAAATTTAGAGAACGCCGATTAATCATATTGCAAGAGGAGTTAGAGAAGGAACTGGCTGTAAGGACGAAAGAAGTAATGTTTCAAAAAGAACGACTTGAGGCGACAAATAAAGACATTACAGATAGTATTAATTATGCTAAACGAATTCAAGATGCCGTGCTTCCAGAAGATACTTCATTTAAAACGTTTTTCCCAGAATCTTTTGTTACGTATCGACCGAGGGACATTGTTTCAGGCGATTTTTATTGGATAAACAGAAGCGGAGATGAAATTCTAGTGGCTTGCGGTGATTGCACTGGTCATGGTGTGCCTGGTGCTTTTCTGTCAATTATTGGACAGCAGTTGTTGCGGGAAATATATGATATAAAGCACATAGAGCAACCAGACCAAATAATTACAGAATTAGACAGGTCTATTGGTTACATGATGAATAGGGAGCAGGAAGATTTTGAAACCAAAGATGGTATGGATGTAACGGTCTGCTCCTTTAATTTTAAGGCAGGGAAGCTCAAGTGGTCTTCTGCAGTTAGGCCTTTAATCATGTACAGGAACGGGGAACGGAGCTTCCTCAGAGGCAATAGACGATCTGTTGGTGGCGATCATAGGGATAAAGTGTTTGAGTTGTTTGAAATGGATATTCAAAAAGGAGATGTTTTTTACATGTTCAGTGATGGCTATCCAGATCAATTTGGAGGACCTGACAAGAAAAAATTAAAGATAACAGGACTGTTTGAAATTTTGGAAGAAATAAATGGGCTTGAAATAGAAGAACAGGAACGCATCATTAATTCTCGATTGGTGGAATGGCAAGGTCGACACCCTCAAACAGATGACATCTTATTTATGGCAATCAAAATATAAAAATCCAATTATTAGGCGATTTTAAATAGGTGTTGATCTTTAAGAATGTTTTGAATGGG
>Ga0115568_10002095_pt1 | contig 14076 bp, 13 predicted proteins | sample COGITO_mtgs_1204_FD_87296 | JGI IMG/M metagenome (GOLD analysis project Ga0115568, IMG submission 87296) | Pelagic marine microbial communities from North Sea - COGITO_mtgs_120426 | ecosystem: Environmental > Aquatic > Marine > Epipelagic | place: Germany:Helgoland, sampling site Kabeltonne...
GGCGAACTTGGGCGCAGATTTTGGTGTGATAGGTAATGAGCCAGCCAATAATTCATCCGAAGGTAGAAGCTATGGTGTTGAGCTATTAATTCAACAAAAATTATTCAAAGGGTTGTACGGTATTTTAGCTTATACTTTTGTTACCAGTGAGTTTAAGGATAAGAACGGTTCATATTTGCCTTCCGCTTGGGATTCAAAGCACATAGTATCTGTAACAGGAGGTAAAAAATTTAAACGAAACTGGGATGTTGGTTTTCGGTGGTTATTTTCTGGAGGATCTCCATACACACCTTATGATATTGAGCAATCTTCTAATATATCTGCTTGGAGTGTAAGAGGAGTTGGCTTACTAGACTATAACCAATTGAACGCAAGAAGATTGGGTAATTTTCATCAGCTAGATATTAGAGTTGATAAAAGATGGTTTTTTAGTAAGTGGAGTTTAAACCTCTATCTTGATATTCAGAATTTCTATAATTTCCAAGCGGAGCAGATACCCATTTTGAACATGCAATCTGGTGCAGATGGTGCGTTTCTGACGGATCCCAATGACCCTTCGCGGTATCAGCCCTACCTGATTGAAAACAGTGCCGGTAATGTATTGCCATCAATAGGTATAATTGTAGAGCTTTAATTAATTTCTTCTGTGTAAATTTGATTGAATGGATTAACATTTACTTGTGACCACATTGTTTAGATTAGTTTCAATTTTCTTCATATCATTAACAACAAGCCCAATGATGGGTCAATCTGTATTGAGCTATTCCGATAGCTTAAATACTAAGAAACTCATAACTGTAATTGGTGTCGAGTCCGTGGGAACGATTGGTTCATTTGTTGCCTTAAATAGTATGTGGTACAAACAGTATCCGAAAGTCCAGTTTCACAACTTTAATGACAATAATGATTGGCTGCAGTTAGACAAAGCGGGACATGTTTTATCTGCTTATTTTATAGGTCATGCAGGAATTGAAGCGATGAATTGGGCAGGAGTTGAAGAAAAAAAAGCAATATGGATTGGAGGAGGATTAGGTCTGGTATATCTGACAGGTATAGAAATTCTGGATGGGTATTCAAGTGGATGGGGATTCAGTAATGGAGATATGATAGCCAATGGAATTGGCATGGGCGTGCTTGTTTCCCAAGAATTGGCATGGAAAGAGCAAAGAATTCAGTTAAAGTTTTCTGCGCATTACACTAATTTTGCACGCTTTCGACCGGAGCTGCTTGGAACCAATGGTTTCCAAAGATTATTGAAAGATTACAATGGCCAGACCTATTGGTTATCGATGAATTTAAAATCAATTTTCTTTAAAGAAAAAAAATTTCCAACATGGTTAAACATAGCCTTCGGATACAGTGCTAATGAAATGATAAGCGGATCTGTGGATTCATTTGATAATTGTGCTGCAGTTTCATGGTGTCACGATTTAGTAAGATTTCGACAATGGTATTTTTCCTTTGATGTTGATCTAACAAAAATAAGTGTAAAGCATCCAGTGTTAAAAACCGTTTTTGGCACATTTGGCTTTCTCAAATTTCCAGCGCCTGCATTAGAATATTCAAAAAATGGATTTCAACTAAAGGCATTCTATTTTTGATGCTGGAAACAAAAGGTTGAATTTCTTTATATGCAGACAATTGACCAGATTTAATCCTTCAATGTTTGGGAAATAATCTTCTGAAACAGTGAGGTTTTGTAATTCTCCTCTTGCGCTCTTTCCTTTCCCAGATGGTTTGAAAACATAACTTTTATTGTTCAATATTTGTTGAATCCGAAAAGGAGAAAGTTTAGTGTTAATTGGGAATGTGAATGCTGTTGATTTGATTTGTGATTTAAGAATTGATTGATCGTTGATATTTGCTTCAAAAACTGTTTTCGAACCCGATCTTTCCCATGTAATTTTGGCCATCTCTTTTGGAATACCCCAATTTTCTCGTCCTGAAATTATACTGTCTTCCGAATCCACGTATATCTTGGTAATCATTAATCGATACCTATTCTTAATTAGAAAAAAGCCAGGTATAAAAAGGAGTTCTTTATAAGGGCCACAATCTGCCTCTTGATAATTAACCATCATGGTAAAAGCCAAACCGCCTTTGAAACTATTTCGTAAATAGTCTGGTATAAAACCATTTTTAAGCATCCAGCTTTTATTTGCGCGATGAGAAAGAATAATTCCTTCTCCTAATAAGTTCCAAGGTGCTTGGTAGATCATTATAATGTCGATTAAACAAGTAGTATTTTAGGTTTATCCCACAATTCTTGCAGTTCAGGTGGTCCGTTAAAATGTTTGCCTATGAAGTCATCGAATTCTTCTTTTGTCTGTTGTGATAATACTTCGCTAATTAGTTCAATTTCTTTTCCTGAAATGGCAATAGGAAAATCCTCCGTTATCATTTGATTTCCTTTGAACGCTCCTACAATTTGATATTCGTCACATTGCTCAATGGATTGCCCTGAGTATACACATCGTGTTAATTGATCAGCCGACTTATTTTCTTTAACTGTTTGTGATTTTTCAGTATTTAATTGTGTTCTCTTTTTCTTCTGGTAATTAATCAGACTATCTAAGGACTCTTTACTTAAGCACTGATTCATCTTAGTTGCACAAGTGATACAGATGGCGAATTCAAAAATAGTGAGCGGTTCTTTTTTATTAGGATATTTTCTAATGGCCTTTTCAACGAAATAATGCTTTTTACTTTGAATGAGCTCACCATCACATTCAATACAATTTTGAAAAGGCTGGCCGGTTTCGTCGCAATAAAATTTCTCTAAGATATTTACACGATAAGGATCTGGATTATTTCCTTTATGCATGATGTAAATATAGTTCATTCTTGATTATTTTGCTGCATTGCTAGTTTAGAAGTTTATTAGGTGTTATTTTTAAATCCTGATGGCAGGAAATACATTTGGAAACACATTTCGATTGACTACCTATGGAGAATCACATGGCAGTTCAATAGGTGGAATTATTGACGGTTGTCCAGCTGGCTTGCATGTAGATATGGAAGAAATTCAGTTCAATCTCGATAGGAGAAAACCTGGGCAAAGTGCGATTGTTACTCAACGTAAAGAGGAAGATAAGGTGGAGTTTTTATCAGGAATTTTTGATGGTCTAACAACTGGAGCGCCAATCGCTTTTCAAATTAAAAATGAGAATCAAAAGCCCAAGGACTATTCAGAGCTAAAAGATCAATTTCGACCTTCTCATGCTGATTATACTTACCACGAAAAATATGGCGTTAGAGACTATAGAGGAGGAGGTAGATCATCTGCAAGAGAAACAGCCAGTAGAGTAGTCGCTGGAGCAATAGCGAAGCAAGTGCTGTTGAAATATGGCATTCACATTACTGCTTATGTTTCGGCGGTTGGGCCTCATAAATTATCGAAAAGCTATTTGGAATTGAACCTTGCGATTGCAGAACAAAATGAAGTGAGAATACCCGACAAAGCATTCGCAAAAAGTATGATTGATTATATTAAATCAATTCGAAAAGCGGGAGACTCAATAGGCGGTGCAATTACATGTGTTGCGAAAGGAGTTCCTGTTGGCTTAGGGGATCCAGTCTTTGATAAGCTCCATGCGGACCTTGGTAAAGCTATGTTAAGCATCAATGCGGTAAAAGGATTTGAATATGGTTCAGGTTTTAGTGGCACATCTATGAAGGGCTCTGAACATAATGACACCATTAAACTCATAGATGATAAGATTTCAACTGATAGCAATTGGTCTGGAGGAATTCAAGGTGGCATTAGCAATGGTGAAGACATTTATTTTAATGTGGGTTTTAAACCAGTCGCTACTATCATGCAAGATCAAAATTCAATTGATACGGAAGGCAATGAAGTTACAGTTGTTGGGAAAGGAAGACACGACCCCTGCGTTGTTCCAAGAGCAGTTCCGATTGTTGAAGCTATGACTGCGCTGGTTTTAGTAGACCATTTATTGCGAAATAGAACTGTGAAATTATGAAAAAAGGAAAAAGAAAACTTGCGCTGCATTGGCAAATTATTATTGGTTTAGCTTTGGGCTTAGCCTATAGTTTATTGGCAACAATTCAGGGGTGGGTAGATTTTACAGACAACTGGATTTCTCCCTGGGGTACCATTTTTATAAATGCACTTAAATTAATTGCAGTGCCTTTAGTATTGGTCTCACTAATTGTTGGAATTGCTTCTATGAACAATGTTCGAACATTGGGTAAAATAGGGGGGAAGTCTATTGGAATTTACTTAGTCACTACAATTATTGCAATATCAATAGGTCTTGGTCTGGTGAATCTGGTGCAACCAGGTAAATTTATGTCTGACGAAACAAGGGGCCGTTTAGTTGAAAAGTATGCGGACAAGACACAGGACAAAATCAATCAAGCTAAAGAGACTAAAGAGGCGGGGCCACTCCAACCAATTATTGATTTTGTGCCTAGTAATTTATTTGAAAGTGCTTCAAACAATAGGAATATGCTTCAAATCATATTTTTCGCAATACTTTTTGGTATCGCAATGGTTATGCTGCCTGAAAATAAATCAGGACCAACTCGGGCATTTTTTGAAAGTGTGAATGAAATCATTTTAAAAATAGTAGATCTGATTATGTACTATGCCCCGATAGGTGTATTTGGACTGTTAGCGGGTGTTTTGGTTAAAGTTTCAGAAGGTGACATCAATTTTGCTTTAGAGATTTTAGCTGGTCTGGGCGTTTATAGTTTAACGGTAATTGCTGGTTTAGTGCTAATGGTATTTGTTATCTACCCTCTACTTGTAGGGAAATTTGGGAAAGTAAAATATCGAGTTTTTTTAAAAGCGATTTCTCCAGCCCAGCTGCTCGCATTTTCAACAAGTTCTAGTGCAGCAACATTGCCGGTTACGATGGAAAGAGTAGAAGAAAAGTTAGGGGTGTCTAAAAAAGTATCTAGCTTTGTTTTGCCTTTAGGAGCTACAATAAATATGGATGGAACTAGTCTCTATCAGGCTGTTGCTGCGGTTTTCATTGCGCAAAGCTTTAATATTGATTTGTCATTAATGGATCAACTGGCCATATTACTAACTGCAACATTGGCTTCTATAGGTTCTGCAGCCGTTCCATGTGCAGGATTAGTAATGTTGACAATAGTACTGGGCCTTTTTCCTCAAATTCCAATAGAAGGTATTGGTATCGTGTTTGCTGTTGACAGAATATTGGATATGTGCAGAACAACAGTTAATGTAACTGGAGATGCGACAGTGGCAACAATTGTTGCACGAAGTGAAGGTGAATTAAATTTGCCGAATGGCTGAAATGAATGTTAAATGGTGTAACCAAATGTATGATTGTTAGTTATCCGAATGCTTTTGGATGCATTTTTGCTAAGAATCAATAAGCTTTAGGTAGTATGCAAATGTTAAGATTTTCATTTTTATTAGTCATTGCAGTTTTTTATACTGTGAGTCATACTTGTTATGGCCAGGAGGGTGCAGACGATGAGACTGTTGATGCTGCTTGTCTAAATAAACCTCAAAATAAAAAGGTTCTTAAGCTATTCCAAAATTCAAAAGATAGAAATAAAACGTATAAAGAGCGTTACAAAATGCTGAAGGATGCCCTTGAAATTGACGAAGATTGTGGAGCATGTCTTTGGTCTCTTGGAAAAATGAATTTCTTTAAGGCCAAAGTGGAAGGTGGCGAATACTTTGATCATGCCATTAAGTATTATTCAGCTTTATCAGAGTTATGTCCGGATTGGCATGCAGATGTCTATTACAACTTAGGTATTATTTATTACAATAAAACAAACGATGAAAAGGCAAAAAAGTACTTTCATCGCTTTCTTGATTTTCCTACAGATAACGAAGATAAGTTGGGAAGAAATTATTCTCAACAAATTGAAGACGTAAATGCTGTCCTTCCAGAAATTGACTTTTATTTAGAATTCTATGGTAATCCAGTACCTTTTAACCCTGTGCTTGTTGCCAGCGTTTCAACTGATAAAGAAGAGTTTCTTCCAATGATATCTCCCGATAATGAGCTGTTGATGTTCACTAGGAGGTTCGATTATAAAGGAAAAGGTGAGCTAATTACTAGAACTATTGAAGAACTAACCCTGTCTAATCGCTCTCTGACAAATAAGCGATGGGGTGCAGGTGTCAAAATGAAATCTCCGTTTAATACCATTCAGTATGATAAATATGGTGGAGTTTCTCTATCTATAGACAACAATGAATTATATGTTTGCGCTTGTCAGCGACAGGGAGGGCTTCTAAATTGTGATTTGTTTTTTACGCATTACGAAGAATATTATGACTCCATTAATAAAAAAACAGCTTTTCAATGGGCAGAACTTCAAAATTTAGGACCCAATATCAATGGTCCACAGTCTTGGGAAGCGCAACCTTCAATCAGTGCAGATGGAAATACACTTTATTTTGCTTCTGCCAGAGGAGATTGTTATAAGAATTCTAGGGGCCAATTTACAATGGATTTGTATTATTCTGAACGGCAGAGTGATGGGTCTTGGGGACGTGCTAAGAATATGGGGCCAACAATAAATTCTGAAGGGCATGAGAAAGCACCATTCATGCATTCGGATAGCAGAACTTTATATTATGTTGCCACAACAGGAAAGCACAGGTTAGGAGCTGGTGGATATGATATTTATTATACTCGACAAGACGAAACTTCTGGAAAATGGTCTACTCCAAAAAACTTAGGCTACCCCATTAATTCGGACGGAGATGAGGAAGGGCTGATTGTAAGTATCGATGGAAAAGAAGCCTATTTTTCTTCAAGTAGATCTGGTGGTATGGGCAAAAAAGACATTTATTCTTTTGTTTTACCAGAAGATGCGAGACCGGACGTGGTTGCCTTGTTTAAAGCCGAAGTGAAAGATGTGAATGGAGATGCAGTAGAAGATGTTGACGTCGAATTGACGTTTAAGGATGAGAACGGAAAAACCAAAACAATTAAAGCTGCGTCTAAAGTTGATGGTAATGGTAAAATGACTGCTGTTATTAATTTAGGGAAAAAAGAGGCTCCTAAAGATGTGTTGTTAAGTGTAAAAAAAGAGGGGCATTCTTTCGCTTCTAAATTGATAAAGGCAGATGACGTTATTCATGCAGATAAGGCTCCTGTAATTGAAGCAAAAACAATGAAAGTTGCTGAGCTTGAAGTAGGAGATTCGTATACGATAGAAGATGTACTTTACCAATCTAATTCAGCTGAATTAATGTCAGAATCGATTATTGTACTCGAAGGGTTCGCACAATATTTATTGCAAAATGCTTCTATAGAAATTGAAATTCAAGGGCATACAGATGATGTTGGGAATGATGATAATAATTTAGCGCTTTCAAAAGATAGAGCTTTTACCGTTCTGGAATTTCTTTTAGGTAAAGGAATAAAAGCTTCTCGATTGTCATTCAAAGGTTTTGGAGAAAGCAGCCCAAAAGCTCCAAATGATTCGATCGATAATAGAGCGAAAAACAGGAGGACAGATTTTAAGATAGTTTCATTTTAATTTCAATAACTTTATTGCAAATATTTAAATAAAAAAGAATGAAAAAGGCATTTACTTTATTATTTATAGCTCATTTTTTTTGGTCGTGTACTGATACTATTCAATCTGATGTATCGACAGCTATTGAGACTAACGAAATAAGTGATGATACTGCATCTTCAGAATCAAATCTAGCACAAGAAGATCAACCGGGACAAATGACGTTTAATGATTCGGAGTATTTGGTTTATGGAATAAATAGAAGTTTTCAATTGGATACGTTGCATTCTGTTGATGAAATGTACAAGGGTATCTTAAGTGACGGTAATGTAACGATGACGGTTCAAGGCTCTTGTTCTGAAATTTGTCAAATGGCTGGTTGTTGGATTGAAGTAGCTAAGTCGGACAGCACTAATGTCTTTGTTAAATTTAAAGATCATTTCACCCTCCCTATTGAGTCGACTGTAGGAAAGTCAGTTGTTTTTCACGGAACCGGTAAGGTAGACACTACTAGTATTGAAATGCAGCGTCATTATTTAGATGATAAAGTCAAAAGTGGAGAAGTTGTTTCCCAAGAAGATTATGATGCCATTGTTTCACCAAAAGTAGACATAACCTTTATTGCGGATGGCATAATGGTTGAGACAGCAAACGGAAACTAGGAAATACTATAAGTATTTTTTAAATTTCTTCTTCAATTTAGATCTTTTATCATCGAGTTTTTCTTGGTCGTCATCCAATTTTGAGTTTTTCTCATCTATTTTGGCTTGATCTTCTTTTGCTTTATCTAGTTTTTTACCTTTTTTAATGCGCTTATCAAGTTCTTTTTGATCGTCTTTAAGCTTTCCTCTTTTTTCATCAATTTTTTTCTGATCATCATCAAGAGCTGCCATTTTATCTTCATAGCTCTCAGTCTTGTCTTCAAGTTTTTCTGCTTCTTTCACGATTGCTTCGGCTTCTTTTTCTTCCTTTTCAGCTTCCTTTTCAGCTTTTTCTAATTCTTTCAGCTTTTTCTCTTCGTCTTTTTCTTTTTCTTCAGCTTCTTTCTTTTCCTTTTTCGCTTCCTCTTCTTCTTCTTTTAACTCTTTCTCTTCCTTCTTGATTTCTTTACTGGCCTCTTTTTTCATTTCTTTAGCCTCTTTTTCCGCCTGGTCTTCTATTTTATCTTCCTTTTTTTCTACTTTCTTATCTGCTTTTTCCGCCTTCTTTTCCAATTTCTTTGCTTCTTCTTGCTGCTCTGCTTTCATCGCTTCAGATAGTGCATCTTCTCTATTCTTGGCTTGAGACTCTCTTTCTCTTGCTTCAGCTTCCCTCGACTTTTGATCAGCTCCTGATTTTTTATCCGCTTCCTCAACATGACCTGCAGCGTTCTTCTTTATTTCCTCTGCTTTTTTCAAGCTTTCTGACGTTTTATTGTTGAGGTCTTTTATTTCATTTTCTTGGCTTTCAACTTTTTTGTGTAGATCTTCTGTCTTATTGGTAATAGATTCTGCCTCTTTTTTAATTGATTCCGTTTTTTTCAATGCCTCATTCTTCTCAGTTTCAAAAGCTTCTTTTTTCTTTTCAATATCGGTTTTGGCATCTTCTGTAATTTTTGTTCCTATCCCAATAGATATCAAATTTATTTTAATGGTTTCTCCCTGACTTACTGAAACATTTTCTTTCACGAAATATTTGTAACCAGCAGCTCTAATTTTAACAATAATCGGTTGTCCATTAAAGTTTTTTAAAATGATGTTGGCAATGCCCTGGGAATTGGTTTTACTGGCAGCCAAAATAGTAGTGCCATTATAAATGCTCACAGAGGCTCCTGATATGGCTTTTTCTCCTATAACTTTTACTTCAAACGAAACTTCTTGAAGAACAAGGTTTGTTTCGTTGTCATTTAAATGTGCCAAAACGCCTACAGGAAGAAGGGTGTATGTTAGTATAATTAGATAGCTAAATATTAATTTTTTCATGTTACTTGATTGTTGCGTTTGAATTGCATAAAAGTACTTAAATCTGTTGGGTTATTGAATTAATAAATACAAAATTGAGTGGAAGGGTATTCTATTTAACAATTTAATTCATTCCTTGATTTTAAATTCGATTATTTGTTTTTTGCAATTTTTGAATTTTTTTATTCTAATTCCAGGACATCCATTTAAATTTTCCTGAAAAGAGTTAGTAAAATAGAATCCAAACTCCTTCGTTTTCTCCAGATTTCACAATTTCATCTGCTTTTTTCTTTGCCTCTTCTTTGCTGATATAGCCTCCATAGCTGACCGTATACATTTCATTTCTTTTACCAATAATGAGTGCATTAGAAAATCCTTTTTGGTTTAAATTTTCTACCAAATTTAAGGCATTACTTTCTTTAGAAAAGGAACCGCCAATTATATGATAAAGCTTATCTGAAGAAGAAATTACGGTTGGAACAGGTGGCTCAATAACTTCGTTAATTATTGAAGTGCTGGTATCAACCAGATTGGTATCCAGATTAATTGTGGGTTTAATTGTGGTGTCTGTTTGTATTGTATCTGACACCGGTCTATTGCTGATTATTTTTGCTGTGTCTGAAATTCTATTGTTTTTATAAACCGAATCTAAAACAACAGGCAATTCCTCCATTGAATGTTCGGCTAATTTGGGCTCACTATTATTTAGAAGAACCATTATTCCATCCCATCTAAGCCAGCATAGGAGTGAAATTCCACTCAAAATTAGAAAAGTTCCAATCCACAATAATCCTTTCTTTTTTTTAGGCTTTGAATTAGAGCTTTCAAGCTTAACGGGTTTGTCAGTCGGACTCTGCTCTTTTTTTGATTCATTGTCCTGACTTATATCCGCTGGTGGTATATTCGAGCGCTCTCTTTTAGGTTTTACCTGCTTTGATGCTGGAGGTTCAAAATTATCTGCAAGTTCTTCAGTTTGATTCGAATCAATAACTTCTTTTTCGTTACTGCTTTCATCTTGAAGAACGGACTCATTTTCTGTGTCATTTTGATTAACACTGTCTAAATTAACCGTTGGATCCTCTGAGGATACTGGATTTGATTCTTCCGTGCTTTTAATGTCTACACGATTATCGCTGGTCGGAATCTCTGGGGTTATTTCTGCTGTATGCTGAAAATCTATTTTCCCTGATTTTGTTAGCAGTATTCCTAATCCTGGAATCAAGTAATTTCCTTCTGTTTCTAATTGACTTAATACGGAATTAGTGTATCCCTGAATTATTTCTAAAGCCTCTTTCTCTGGGCAATCAGTACTAGATTGGATCTTTTTTTGAAGTAACTTATCGTTGTATTTTAAAAATTGGTTGAAAAGAATCGTATAAGATGTGGTTCCCTCACTTTTAATGAACGAACCAAGCCCGGGAACAATAACGTTTTTATTTTCTTGCAATAATTCAACGATCAATGGGTCTAAATTCATAATGCTACTTAATTAACTCGATAGAAAGATAGATGCTTTCTTGGGGATGTTCAGAACTATTTGTTCTCACTTTACTAATTTTTTCAACAACATCTATTCCTGCATATACTTCCCCACAAACGGTATACTGATTGTCTAAATGTGGTGTTCCTCCTGATTTTTTGTATTTATTTTTATTATCCTGAGAGATTTTTATTCCATATGTAAGCTCTATATTTTGCAATGAAGCATCATTCTGTATGGATCCTTGTACAATATAAAAGGTAAATGGATTAGACTTTTTGTCTCTTTCAATACCGGGTGAGAAGTCAGAGCCAGCAAGCGCAAATGCACCTTTGATATGCGGGTGTTTCTCTGGATTTAATTCTGACGGAATTTTATATTGACCGATCTGAATTAGTCTTTCGTAGGCGCCAGGACCATCCGTAAACCCACCCTGTATGATGAATTTTTTTCTAGTCCGATAAAATCGTGACCCATTAAAAAGTTTATGTTTAATCATAAGGACAGTACTGGCTCTATGCAAGGGCGTATCTTTGAATAAACGTACTTTAATGTCACCAAATTGAGTTACAATCTTGAATTTTGTTTCCTTGTTCTCCTTACCATAGCTCCTTAAACGTTGTTCTGCTTCAAATTGATAAATACGCTTCCACCCTGGTGTTTGCTCGGTTGTATCTTTCACTGTTCTAACTGAATCCGTTTTCGTAACAATAGAATCAAGAGGCTCAAAATAAATGGGTTTGTTGGCGCTTATTATTGGTCTGGATTCCTCTTGGCAGCTCAGAAAAAGCGCACAAACTAGGAATATGTATTTATGTCGAACCATTGCACTAAATTACGCATCAGAATGAAGAGCAGAATTTATTGAAGGATTTATTTTACAATACTGGTCTTAATAGATTTGACAAATGCTATCTTTTCTTCAGCGAATAATAAGAAACTGAATCATTAGGTAACAAGTAAGGTCTTATTTCGGTTAAATTGATTGGAAGCCGTTTTATCTTATAAATTTGGCAACGTAAAAACAACAAGTATGAAAAAGTTAATTTATTTCAGATTGGCAATTCTTCTAATTTCTTGTAGCGAAGAAAGTACAGAGAAAATTAATCAAATGACTTTGGCATTGGAAAATCTTAAAACAGAAAATATAAAAGTAATTAATGAATCTGTTAGAAAGGACTCGATGATTAATGCGTACGCACTTTATGTGAATGAAATTCATCAGAACCTAGATTTGATAACTACAGAACAGGGATTGATTAATGCGCTACGCCAAAAGGGAGAGCTAGGTAAAATGGCTAATGAAAGTGAAGTCATTGAGAATATCAAGACCATTTCGGATTTAATGGCTCAAAATGCTTCTCGGGTTACTCGATTAAAGAAAGATTTGAAGAATGCTAATATTGAGATGGACGAATTTGAAAAAATGATAATTACGATTACCGAGGAAGTCGCCATAAAAAATCAGGAAATTTATATACTTGAGGAGGAATTGGCGAACATAGATGGCGCTTACCAGGAACTGTTTGTAGTTTTAAAAGAAAAGGAAGACCTAATTAATCAACAAGTCGCTGAAATCAATCAGGTGTGGTATGCTATAGGTTCATCCAAAGAGTTGAAACAAAATGGTGTAATTACGAAAGAAGGTGGCTTACTTGGCATTGGCAGAACCAATAAGTTAAAGGCAGATTTCAACAACGATTATTTTACAGAAATTAATCTGGTTGATGTGAAAGAGATTGTGTTAGGTGGAAAATCAGCGGAGATGTTAACAGCACATCCATCAGAATCATATTCTATCGAAGGTGCTGTCGGTACAGCTGAAAAAATAATTATTGAGGATGCGAAAGCTTTTTGGTCTACATCAAAGTATTTAGTAATCGTACTTAAATAAATAATATAAATTTCCGAGTATGTCAAAAGAATTCCAATTCGATCAAAATAGTATTGATTTTGTAAGAAGAAACTTGACGAATAAGCTCAAGTTCCGACTGCTGTTAAAAGCAATTCTACCTATGGGCTACCGCAGTAAGATGTACATCTCTGAAATGAATGAGGAAATGTGTGCTGTTAAGGTGCCATTCAATAAACGGAATAGTAATCCTTTTAAATCAACATTTTGGGCAGTTCAAGGAATGGCAGCTGAAATGTCTTCTGGTGCTTTACTGATTTTATACACACAAAAACAACCGGAATCTATTGCTATGTTGGTAATGGATATGCATGCAAATTTTGTAAAAAAAGCAGCAGACGTATCTACTTTTGTTTGCAAAGATGGGTTGAAGATAAGAGCGGCTATAAAAGAAACGATTGAAACAGGAGCTCCTGTATTAATTGATTGTAAAATGATAGGGGAAAATGAAAAAGGGGAAGTCGTGTCTAATTTTAGTTTTACATGGTCCGTTAAATGTAGGGCTCAAAAGTAAACTAGCGTTTTTGTTTTCTGAAAACATAATGTGTAATCAATAAGCTATTTCCTTTAATGGAGTAGGTTTGATTTAAAACAAATCCGAAATTTTCTATTTGATTGAGGTACTGTACAACCTGATTGTAACCACTGAATCCTCGTGACAGCAGTTCGTTATTTTTGTTTTTCCCAGTGAAAATAGCAACTCTTGAAAGATTCGCAGCTTCATTGCCTTCTATGGTTTGAAATTCATCTTCCAGTTGCATGCGAACTTCCATGATAACGTATTCTCCTTTTTTACATTTTGATATGGCATCGGTTAGTTTTGTTTGTTGACTAAATCCTGTTAATGTAAATATGATACTGTAAAAAATCAGTGTAAATCTCATTGGTTTTTCCATTTGATATTGCATCCCATACTTGGCTTTTGTTCGAAGTCTATCTGTTTTTTTTCCAAGACATATTCTAGTACTTTTCTTAAATCTTTACCATTACTTGGTAAATCATTACCTGGTCTAGAATCATCCATCTGGCCTCTATAGATGCAATTATTTTGGTGATTAAAAACATTAAAATCAGGGGTGCATGCTGCATTGTACGCTCGGGCTATATCTTGGGTTTCATCAAATAAATATGGAAATGGGAATTGGCGTTGGATCGCCATTTCTTTCATTTTGTCAGGACGATCATCAGGATAATTATCGATGTCATTAGCGCTAATGGCAACGAACGCAATGCCTTTAGGATTGTAATCGTGGGCTAAAGCA
>Ga0115568_10002102_pt1 | contig 14051 bp, 14 predicted proteins | sample COGITO_mtgs_1204_FD_87296 | JGI IMG/M metagenome (GOLD analysis project Ga0115568, IMG submission 87296) | Pelagic marine microbial communities from North Sea - COGITO_mtgs_120426 | ecosystem: Environmental > Aquatic > Marine > Epipelagic | place: Germany:Helgoland, sampling site Kabeltonne...
ACCAAGCTTTAAAAGGTGTGTTTACAATGATTGAAATTGAAGAAAAAGGAATTAGAGAAAAAGTAGGTTTACGAAATACTGCATTATTACAGCAAGTATTTGCTTTGCAAGACAAAAAATAAAGTTTTTATTAAAAATATTTCTAGACTCTGTATTTAATAATACAGAGTCTTTTTTTATGATGTATGGTTTAAGTATAGGTTATTATTTTGTAAAATGATTAAGATGGTGTTTTATTTGAAAATCAAAACCAAAAGTAATTATGAGATTTCTTTTAACCTTTCTGTTTTTATCAATAAATTTATTTTCAGAAGCACAAACTGTTGAAGATAATTTTGAAGGAAATGGAACTATTTCAACTTGGTATGGTGATCATTGTAATATAGATACTTCATACGCTAATCCATTTAAAATAGGAGTTAATACTTCAGCTACCGTATTAAAATATTCAGATATTGGAGATGCTTATGCAAATATTAGATTTGATATTCCTGTTAATTTTGATTTATCTGATAAGTATACTTTTTCAATAAAAATATATGTTCCTTCAAATGGAATTACGGGTTCAGAAAACAAACAAGTTTCATTAAAATTACAAGATGGAAAATTGAATTCACCTTGGTCTAATCAAAGTGAAATAATAAAATCAATTGTTTTTGATGAATGGCAAATAATTACTTTCGATTTTAAAAATGACAATTTTATAAATTTAGATCCAAATTCAATAGATCCAACTTTAAGAAAAGATTTTAACAGAGTTTTATTACAAGTTAATGGCGAAAATAATTCTAGTAGAGTTATTGCTTATATTGATGACTTTCTCTATGATGGAATTTTAGAAGAAGAAGATAACTCAGGTCCTGTTTTTAATAATTTAGTTTGGTCTGACGAATTTGATGGAAATGGCGTAATAGATGCAGATAAATGGTTTCATCAAACACAATTACCAAATGGAGATAGTTGGTATAATGGCGAAATACAGCATTACACAAATAGAATAGAAAATACTTATAAGAATGATGGGGTTTTAATTATTGAAGCAAAAAAAGAGTCTTATACAAATCAAGGAGTAAATAAACAATATACATCAGCTAGATTAAATTCAAAATTTGCTTTTCAAAATGGTAGAGTAGAAGTTAGAGCAAAATTACCAACAGGCGTTGGGACTTGGCCTGCAATTTGGATGTTAGGAAAAAATATAATAGAACCTGGAGGTTATTGGACAAGTAATTATGGAACAAAACATTGGCCAGCTTGTGGTGAAGTAGATATTATGGAGCATTGGGGTTCTAATCAAAATTATGTTCAAAGTGCAATGCATACACCTTCAAGTTTTGGAGGTACAGTAAATCACGGAGGTCAAAATATTACTACTGCATCATCAGAATTTCATGTGTATAGTTTAGACTGGTCTTCAGAAAAAATGGTTTTTAAAGTAGATGGATTAGAGCATTATACTTACAATCCAGAAACTAAAAATTCAGATACTTGGCCTTTTGAAGCAGAACAATACATATTATTGAATATTGCTATTCAGCCAGGGATTGATGCAAATATTACTTCGAGCAAAATGGAAATTGATTATGTAAGAATTTACCAAGAATCTACAGCTTCTTCAATAAAATCTAGCTCAGAAAAAGTTAAAATGTTTCCTAATCCTATAAATGATAAATTAACAATTACTACTCCAAGAGAATTTGAAGGAGCAAAAGCAACAATTTATTCAGTTTCTGGAAGTAAAATAAAAACTTTTTCTATTATAGGTAAGACTCAAATTATTGATTGCACTAATTTATATAAAGGTTTTTATATTTTACGATTAGAAGGGAATGATGGATTAGAAACTTATAAAATACTTAAAAATTAAGTAATTTAAACTTCTTCTAAAATAACAGCCATTTCTTTTTGTAACTCTTCAGCTTTTATTGCTGCTTTAGCGGCAAAGTCAGTGTTGTTTGAAGCGTAAATAATTCCTCTTGAAGAGTTAATTAGTAAACCAACATGTTCTGATAAGCCATATTTACAAACATCTTGTAAATTACCACCTTGAGCACCAACACCAGGAACTAATAAAAAAGATGTAGGTACAATTTTTCTGATTTCAGCAAAATATTCAGCTTTTGTAGCTCCAACAACATACATTAAGTTCTCCGAGTTTTTCCATCCTTTCGAAGTCTCTAAAACTTGTTTATATAACTCTTTTCCATCAACCTCTTTGGTTTGAAAATCGAAAGCACCTTCGTTAGAAGTTAATGCCAACATAATAGTATGTTTGTTATCAAAAGCTAAAAAAGGTTCTACAGAATCTTTACCCATATAAGGAGCAACAGTAACAGAATCAAAAGCTAAATCTTCAAAAAATGCTTTTGCGTACATAGTTGAGGTGTTACCGATATCTCCACGTTTAGCATCTGCAATTGTGTAGATCTCTGGATAATTACTATTTAAATATTGAATCGTTTTTTCTAGAGATTGCCAGCCTTTTATGCCATAAGCTTCATAAAAAGCGGTATTTGGTTTGTATGCAACACACAGATGATGAGTAGCATCAATAATTGCTTTGTTAAAGGCAAAAATAGGATCTTCCTCTTTTAAAAGATAAGTTGGAATTTTGTTTAAATCCACATCTAATCCAATACATAAAAATGATTTTTTCTTTCTAATTTGGGCAATAAGTTCTTGTGTTGTCATTTGTTTTCTAAAAGTTGTGTAAAAGTAAGTATTTTTGTTTTTAAATTAAGTGTCAATTTGTAAGTAGTGGATTTACCTTAGAACAAAAAAAATAAGAATTAATATGAACAAAATAGTACCAATTTTAGTTTTACTCTTCTTTTTTACAAGTTGTAGTTTTGAAGCTCCGAAAGAATTTTCCGATAAAGCTTTAAATGAAAAATTATATAATTTAAAAGATATTGATGCAACACTGCAAGAAGTATTGAATCAATACAAAGGTAAAAAGGTTTTAATTGATGTTTGGGCTTCATGGTGCAGAGATTGTATTGTAGGATTGCCTAAAGTTAAAGAGATTCAGAGAGAATTTAAAGAAGTTGTTTTTTTATTTTTATCTGTTGATGAAAGAATTGACTCTTGGAAAAGAGGGGTAAAACGTTATAATATAAAAGGAGAACATTATAATTTACCAAAAGGAATGAAAAAAGGAGATTTGGTAGAATTCTTAAATATTAGTTGGATTCCTAGGTATGTTGTTGTGAATGAAAAAGGAGAAATAACGCTCTTTAAAGCCACTGATGCCTCAGATAAAGATATTATAACAGCTTTAAAAAAAGTTATATAAAACGATATCGTAACTATTTGTTTTTCTCATTGATTCTTGACTTTCCATTTCATAAATTTACATTAAAATTAATCAGTTAATAATAGTGGCCTTTTGGGTGATAAAATTAAAATTATGAGAGCAAAAATAGTAGCGGGAAACTGGAAAATGAATAATGATAGGGATGAAAGTAAAGAGCTTATCAAAGATTTAAAAAAAGCAATAAAAAAAGAGGAATTAAAAAATACTCGTGTTATTGTGGCTCCTACTTTTGTGAATCTTTCTTCATCAATAAAGGCGGCTAGAAAATCTAAAATAGAAGTGGTTGCGCAAAATATGCATCAAGCTAAAAATGGTGCTTATACAGGTGAAATTTCTGCTGATATGTTAAAGGCAATAGGAATTAAAACAGTTATTTTAGGCCATTCAGAAAGAAGAACTTATTTTAATGAAACTGATGTTTCGTTAGCAGCAAAAGTTGACGCGATTATAGCAAATGATTTAGAAACTATTTTTTGTTTTGGAGAATTATTAGAAGATAGAAAATCTGAGAATCATTTTGCGGTTGTAGAAAGTCAAATTGCAAATGCATTATTTCATTTAGAGGCAGATGCTTGGAAAAGTATTGTTTTAGCATACGAGCCAGTTTGGGCAATTGGCACAGGAGAAACAGCAAGTGCAGAACAAGCCCAAGAAATGCATGCATTCATTAGAAGTACAATAGAAAAAAAATACAGTAAAGAAGTTTCTGATAGAATATCAATTTTATACGGAGGAAGTGTAAAACCTGCAAATGCAAAAGAAATTTTTTCTAAACCAGATGTAGATGGAGGTTTGATTGGTGGAGCAGCTTTAAATGTTACTGATTTTACGGGAATTATTAAAGCTATTTAAGTATCGTATTTAAAGATATTTACAATAAATTTGCATCGAGATTTTAAAAATTTCGATGCATTTTTTTTACAATAATTTATGGATAATATATATATAGAATATAATTTTACAATAACACCTAAAGAACCAGCAACAGAGATTTTAATTGCAGAATTAGGAAATGTTGGTTTTGAGAGTTTTGTTGAAAACGAAAATGGAGTTACAGCTTATATTCAAAAGGAAGATTGGAACTCTAATATTCTAGAAAATATTTTTATTTTAAGTTCGGATGAATTTGAAATTGAGTATAGTCAAAACGAAGTTGAACAAACTAATTGGAATGCGGAATGGGAAAAGAATTTTACACCTATTCAAGTAGAGGATATTGTTAGTATTCGAGCGCCATTTCATGAAAATCCAAATTTAAAATACGATATTATAATTGAACCAAAAATGAGTTTTGGTACTGGTCATCATGAAACTACACACATGATGGTTCAGCATTTATTAGCTTTAAATTTAGAAAATAAAAAGGTGTTAGATATGGGGTGTGGAACTGGAATTTTGGCGATTTTTGCTGAAATGAAAGGAGCAAATCCAATAGATGCTATAGATATTGACAATTGGTGTTATGAAAATTCAATAGAAAACGCAGAAAGAAATAACTGTAGAAATATTTCTGTTTACGAAGGCGATTCATCGCTTTTAGTAAATAAAAAATATGATGTTATTATCGCTAACATTAATAGAAATATTTTGTTAATGGATATGAAAGTGTTTGCAAATTGTTTAAATGAAAAAGGAGTATTACTTTTAAGTGGTTTTTATCAAGAAGATATTCCTATTATAGATACAGAAGTTTCTAAATATGATTTGAAATTAGAAACTTTTATAGAGAGAAATAATTGGGTTGCATTGAAGTACAATAAATTGTAAATTTGTGGTTATGAGTACGAAAGAAAAAATTCAGGAGGATGTTGATGTCTTAGAGCAAGAAACACATCAGCATGAAATCGTTTTACATAATGATGATGTGAACACATTTGATCATGTAATTGATTCCTTAGTTGATGTTTGCGACCATTCATTCGAACAAGCGGAGCAGTGTGCAACTTTAGTTCATTACAAAGGAAAGTGTACTGTAAAGTCTGGTGAGTATAAATATTTAGAACCAAGATGTTCTAAGTTATTGCAACTAGGTTTGTCTGCAGAATTGATTTAGTAATGGAGAATGTCTTTAAATATTACGAGTTTTCTACTTTTTTTTTAGATCGATCAGGTACATTTTCTGGTAGCGAAATCTGTTACACTGTCTTAAATGAAACTCATTTTTTAATTTTCGAAAAGAAAAACTCGACTTATAATCTGTTTGTTTCTAGATATAAAACTAAAAATGATATAGGTATTAAGTCTCCAGAAATCTTAGAGTTATTAGTAGAAAATTACGACAAAAGTATTCCTGCACATCGTATTGCTATTAAGCAGTATATCGACTAAAACGGAATATTTTTAAATAAAGTCGTTTTTATAATTTCTGGCAGTCTCCACAAACCTTTTTTCAAAGCTATGTGTTGGTTTCATTTATAACTAAATTCAATGAGTTTAATTTTTTCAATCTAGAACATTTAGTGTTTACTTTAGTCATCTTCTAAATCTAAAGGTTAAAGTTTAACTTTTACTGAATAATAGCCTTTTTGAATAATGTGATATTTTTAAGAAGTCCAATTGTAATAATTTCATATTAACCTATTGAGTTTTTATTGTATAAGGAAATCCTTAAGAGTTGTAATATACACTAGAAAGGTTTATGTGTGAAATGTTGATAATTATTGCTTTTTACTAAAAAAAAAACAATTTTTGTAATTCCTGATGTCGCTTTAAAAATGTCTATTATCTTCAATAAATAGTACTTCGTCGAAAAAAATATATAAAACATAACTTTCTTAATAATTTAAGACTTATCAAAACGAACTAGTATAATAAAAGTAGTTTAAAAAAATACTAATAACCAAAAGAATAATATTGTTATTTCACTCATTGTTATGTTATTAATAGGTTAGATGTCTTAAGAAAATGATACTTGATTTATTTTCAGAAAGTAATATAATCGTTTTGTTTTTAATATTGATATATGAGTCTGTAAAGACTCCTAAAGATAGTAGTAGTTAGTTTTTAAACTAAGTTTGGTTAGGTGAAAAGACTTTGAATTTTTATTCAGGGTCTTTTCTATTTTATCTTAATATTGTTTAATAAAAAAAAACTCATCTTTGAAAAAAGATGAGTTTTTGTGACCATGCTAGGATTCAAACCTAGAACCTCTTGAGCCGTAATCAAGTGCGCTATTCAGTTGCGCCACATGGCCGTTAAGCGGGTGCAAATATAATAGCATTTTTTTAAACTAAGAAATCTAAGGAGTTTTTTTATAAATTAATTTTTTCTTTATACGCTTCTATGATCGGTGTTGCCATTTCTAAATCAGTATTTAGAACAAACAATTCAATTGAATTTATAGGAACACCAAATCCTGCTAATCTAGCAGATTCAACTCGGTCTCTTATTTTAGAGTTAATTTCGACTTCTTTTAATAAGGTTTGTAACCTATTTACAAGTATAGAATCATCAGTGAATACTTTGGTATAATCTTCTGACATAATTATTGATTTTAGTTTAATGAATTTATAGTTACAAAAGCTCTCCACCCAACAATAGCAAGTTGAAATTTGGATGCTTTAGAAATATCCAATCCTTTCTTACTGAAGGAAGGCAAGATCAACCTGTTAATCTTTGCAAGAACTTTAAAAGCTTGTTTTTTCATTAGTCGTGAATTAGTGTTTAATTTTACTACATATAACAATGCACTCATAAAAAATAGTATGTTTAGACATAAGCTACTTTTGTTTCTCTGGTGTATTGTGATTTTTTGAAATAAAATCTGAAGTTTAAGTTAAGACATTTTTTTTGATTACAACGATTAAATTAACACACAAAATGTTTTTTTATTTAGTGTGAAATAATTTTAATTTTGTCTGATTAATAAATAGCTTCTGTTGATTGTTTCACATATAGAATAATACGTGTCATTTATTTTTAATGTTCTGTGAAACCTAATTTTAATCTATGTTAAAATTTTTTCTGCGTTTATTTGGGAGTGAATAGTTTAAGAGGTAAAATAAATTAGCACTCTTTGTAAGGCTTTTTTTAGCCTTTCTATATTTTTCAACTCCCGCTAAAGTGATAAAAATGTATATTCGTAAAAAATTATAATTCATGAATTTTTTATTCATTATTGGAGGTATAGTCTTATTGATTTTAGGAGGTAATTGGTTATTGAAGTCAGCCGTTGCTTTATCCTTAAAGTTGGGTATCTCTAAAATAATTATTGGTATGACTGTTGTTTCTTTTGCAACTTCAGCTCCAGAATTAATTGTTAGTATAAATGCTGCTTTGAGTGGTGCCTCAGATTTAGCTTTAGGAAATGTGATAGGTTCTAATATTGCTAATTTAGGATTAGTTCTAGGGATAACTTTATTACTTGGAACAATGCATGTTCAAAAAAGTTTTTACAGGACGGATTGGCCGGTAATGATGATAGCATCATTATTATTGTATTTTTTTTTAAGTGATGATGAGGTTATTACTCAGAATGAAGGAATAATTTTGTTCTCTTTTTTAGTGGGTTTCTTGGTCTATCTTTTTCGTTTTCAAAAGACATCTGCTCTTGAAGAATTACCCGAAGAGGATAAACCTATGCCTGTTTATAATATTTTATTCTTTTTTGTCCTAGGAGGTCTTGGACTTTGGGGAGGATCAGAGTTATTGATAAATGGTGCAACTTCTATGGCTTTACAATTTGGAGTAAGTGAGCGTATTATTGGTATTACTATTGTATCAATCGGAACAAGTGTTCCTGAGTTAGCAGCATCGGTGATAGCCGTTTTAAAGAAAGAAAAAGCAATTTCCTTGGGAAACCTTATCGGTTCTAATGTCTTTAATATTTTAGCCGTTTTAGGAATTACTTCAATAATTACTCCTGTTAAATTGACTGATTTAGGTTTATTAACAAGTGATATTTTTTGGATGTTAGGAATTTCTTTTATTGTATTGCCTTTGGTTTTTATTTCAAAAAGATATCGCTTAGGTTGGCGAGATGGTGTTCTTTTATTATCTGCATATGCAACTTTTATTTATTTTACGATTTAGAAGAAAAAAGTTCTATTAGAAAAAAAATATCCTTTCAATTTAAATGAAAAAGAAATTAAAACTTTTTAATCTTATAATTGCTACAAAGAGGATGAAATCTAATTTTGATCTTGATTAAATTTGTTTTTAAAATATGATTATGTAATGGGTTATTAGCATATTTATTTAATGCAAATGCCTTAATTAATGCATTAACTTTTGATATAAAATTAAAAACAGCATAAAAAAAAGCCAACACATTAATGTTGACTTTTTTTGTATGATAATCGCAAGATTATTTAATTGGTTTAACCGTTTTAATAATTCTTGCAGCAATTTTATATGGGTCACCATTTGAAGACGGACGACGATCTTCTAACCATCCTTTATATCCTTTTTCTACGGCGATAATTGGAATACGAATAGATGCTCCTCTATCTGAAACTCCCCAAGAGAAATCGTTTATCGATGCAGTTTCATGATCTCCTGTTAAACGCTGGTCGTTAAATTCACCATAAACAGCAATATGTTCTTTTGTTACAGGTCTAAATGCTTCACAAATTTCTGCATATTTCTCTTTAGAACCACAAGTTCTTAAAATTGTGTTAGAAAAGTTTGCGTGCATTCCGGAACCATTCCAATCTCCTTTAATAGGTTTTGGGTGATATTCAATATACCATCCATACTTTTCAGTTAAACGGTCTAATAAATAACGTGCAACCCAAATTTCATCTCCAGCTTTTTTCGCTCCTTTTGCAAACAATTGGAATTCCCATTGTCCAGATGCAACTTCTTGGTTAATTCCTTCAAAATTTAAACCAGCATCAATACATAAGTTAGCGTGTTCTTCAACAAAATCTCTACCAAAAGTATTTTTCCCTCCAACAGAACAGTAATACATTCCTTGTGGACCTGGATAACCACCAACAGGGAAACCTAAAGGTAATTGTGTTTTAGAATCCATAATAAAGTATTCTTGTTCGAAACCGAACCAGAAATCATTATCATCATCTTCAATTGTTGCTCGACCATTAGAAATGTGTGGAGTTCCATCTGCATTCATAACTTCCGTCATTACCAAATATCCATTAATTCTTGATGGATCTGGGTAAATTGCAACTGGCTTTAAAATACAGTCAGAAGCGCCACCAGAGGCTTGTTTTGTAGAAGAACCATCAAAAGACCAAAGTCCTAATTCTTCAACTGTTCCCTTAAAGTTTTCGTGTTCTTCAACTTTGGTTTTACTTCTCATGTTCTGAGTAGGGAAATATCCATCTAACCAAATGTATTCTAATTTAATTTTTGCCATAATGTTTAATTGTTTATGTGATAATCGAAATACAAAAGTGAAATATTTTCATCTCATATCAAAAAAAAGAGGGGTGAAATTTTAAAAATGAATAAAAAATAATTTTATCCCTAATTTTGAAAGGGTATCTTTGCTTAAAGTTAAAAATAAGTAGAAAATATTAATAATATGTCAAGGATTAGATTCAACGCTTTACAAGAAACATTGCAGAGAAGCCCTATCAAGGTAGTTCAAAACGAAAAAAGATCAACACTTTTTGGTCAAAACGTCTTTAATAAGTATGCTATGCAACAGTATCTTACACGAGCTGCTTATGAAAGTGTGATGAATGCAATTGAACATGGAACTAAAATTGATAGAAAAATTGCAGATCAAGTTGCGGTAAGTATGAAAGATTGGGCGATGTCGAAGGGAGCAACTCATTATACTCATTGGTTTCAGCCACTTACAGGTGCAACTGCAGAAAAACACGATGCTTTTTTTGAATCTATTAATGGCAGTTTAGCTATGGAAAAATTTGACGGCGAACAACTGGTTCAGCAAGAGCCAGATGCATCAAGTTTTCCTCATGGCGGAATTAGAAATACTTTTGAGGCAAGAGGTTATACAGCCTGGGATCCAACCTCCCCAGCATTCATTTATGAAACAACTTTATGTATTCCAACAATTTTCGTTGCTTACACGGGAGAGGCTTTAGATAATAAAACTCCTTTATTAAGGGCTTTACAATCATTAGACACGCATGCAACGGCAGTTTGTAAATATTTTGATAAAAACGCAAATAAAGTAAGTGCAACATTGGGCTGGGAGCAAGAGTATTTTTTAATAGATGATGCCATGGCGCTTTCGAGACCTGATTTGCTACTTACAGGTAGAACTTTATTGGGCCATTCTCCGGCAAAGGGACATCAATTAGATGATCATTATTTCGGAACAATTCCGGGAAGAGCCATGAGTTTTATGCAAGATTTAGAACAAGAATGCATGTTGTTGGGTATTCCTGTAAAAACAAGACACAATGAAGTTGCCCCGAATCAATTTGAAGTTGCTCCTATTTTTGAAGAAGCAAATTTAGCGGTAGATCATAATTCATTGTTAATGGATGTAATGAAAAAAGTGTCTCGAAGACATAAATTTAAAGTATTATTTCATGAAAAACCGTTTGCAGGTATTAATGGTTCTGGGAAACATAATAATTGGTCATTGTCTTTAGATGACAGAACCAATTTGTTAAGTCCTGGTAAAACACCAATGAAAAATTTGCAATTTCTTACTTTTTTTATAAACACTATAAAAGCCGTTCATACATATGAAGAGTTGTTAAGAAGCTCCATAGCATCTGCTAGTAATGAGCATCGTTTAGGTGCAAATGAAGCACCACCTGCAATCATTTCTGTATTTATAGGTAATCAGTTGTCTGCTGTTTTAGATGAATTAGAAAATGTAACGAAAGGAAAGCTTTCTCCTCAAGAAAAGACAGATTTAAAACTCAATATTATTGGTAAAATTCCTGAAATTTTATTAGATAACACTGATATAAATAGAACTTCACCTTTTGCGTTTACTGGAAATAAGTTTGAATTTAGAGCAGTTGGTTCCTCGACAAATTGTGCAATACCGATGACTATTTTAAATACAATTGTAGCAAAGCAATTAAAAGAATTTAAAATAGAAGTAGATGCTTTAATTGAAGAGAAAAGTCTAAAAAAGGACGAGGCTGTTTTTAATATTCTCAGGGAGTATATTAAAGATTCAAAAGCAATTCGTTTTGAGGGAGATAGTTATGGAGAAGCTTGGGAAAAAGAAGCTAAAAAACGGGGGTTGAGCAATAATAAAGCAACTCCTGAAGCTTTAAAAATAAAAGTTTCGGATGAAACAGTCTCTTTATTTGAAGAAATGGAAGTAATGAGTAGGGTAGAGTTGGAGGCTCGATATGAAATAGATTTAGAATCTTACACAAAAAAAATACAAATTGAAGGACGTGTTTTAGGTGATATTGCAAGAAATCAAGTTGTACCTACAGCCATTATTTATCAAAATACCTTATTGGAAAATACTAAAAACCTAAAAGAGATTTTTGGTGATGAATATAAAAATATCGCCAAAGAGCAAATAGAATTAATTATGATTATTTCTAATCATATCACCAAAATAAATGCTTTAGTTATTCAAATGGAGGCAGACGAGGCGAAAGCAAACAAACTAATTGGTTTAAAATTAGCAAAACACTACAGCGATAAAGTGAAACCATTTTTTGTCGATATAAGATATCATTGCGATCAATTAGAGGCAATGGTAGATGATAATTTATGGCCACTCACAAAGTATAGAGAATTGCTTTTTACTAGATAGATTATTCTTTTTATTCGGTCGTTTAACAAGCTTTCCTTATTTTTTTTAAATGTTTCTATAAAAACCGAATAAACAAAGTTTAACAAATCGTTCAATATTTTAAATCTAGTTCAACCTAAAAAAATATAAGAAGTAATAAATTGTACTTTAGTTTTTAAAATTTTTAGAGTTGTAAATACTTTGTTTTTGGTTAAATAATTCTGCCATGTATTTAATTACTTATTTTTTTCGATAATTTCATTTTGTTTTTACTCAAAAGACTAAATTTGCAAGCAACAACAACACAACAACATGAGTCAAGAAGTTTCCAAAAGATACGCGAAAAGAGGTGTTTCTGCATCAAAAGAGGATGTTCATAATGCAATTAAGAATATAAATAAAGGTTTGTTTCCTAAAGCATTTTGCAAAATCGTACCGGATTACTTAACAAATGATGATGATTATTGTTTAATTATGCATGCAGATGGTGCAGGTACAAAATCTTCATTAGCATACATGTATTGGAAAGAAACAGGAGATATTTCTGTTTGGAAAGGTATTGCTCAAGATGCCTTAATTATGAATATTGACGATTTGCTTTGTGTTGGTGCAACAGATAACATTATGTTATCCTCTACAATTGGTAGAAACAAAAGTAAAATTCCGGGTGAAGTTTTATCGGCAATTATTAATGGTACAGAAGAATTAATCGAGGATTTAAAAAGATTTGGGGTTAGCATTCATTCTACCGGAGGTGAGACTGCAGATGTTGGCGATTTAGTTCGTACAATTATTGTAGATTCTACTGTAACGGCAAGAATGAAGCGTAAAGACGTTGTTGATAATGCAAATATAAAAGCAGGTGATGTAATTGTTGGTTTAGAATCTTTTGGACAAGCAAGTTATGAAACTGAATATAATGGAGGAATGGGGTCTAACGGATTAACTTCTGCAAGACACGATGTTTTTCATAAATATTTAGCAGAAAAATATCCAGAAAGTTTTGATGCCGCCGTGCCTGAAGATTTAGTGTACTCTGGTCAAACAAAACTGACTGATAAAGTAGAAAATTCTCCTATTGATGCAGGTAAATTAGTATTGTCTCCAACAAGAACATACGCGCCAATAATTAAGAAAATTTTATCAGAATTTAATTCTGAAACTATACACGGAATGATTCATTGTTCAGGAGGTGCACAAACAAAAATATTACATTTTGTAGATAACTTACATATTGTAAAAGACAATATGTTTTCAATTCCACCATTATTTAAATTGATACAAGAACAATCGAATACAGATTGGAAAGAAATGTATCAAGTATTTAACTGTGGCCATAGAATGGAAATTTATGTTTCTCCAGAAATTGCAGCTGATATTATAGCAATCTCAAAATCATTTAACGTAGAAGCCAAAATTATTGGTAAAGTAGAAGAATCAGCTACTAAAAAGCTTACTATAAAGAGTGAGTTTGGAATTTTTGAATATTAAAAAAGGACAAACTTGCAATAAATTACTCAGCATATTTTGTTCCAGTTAATTGTTACCTAACCTTTTTATGTCTAGTATATAATTATTGTTGTCATCAACTTTTAGTGCTTTTAGATTTCATCACGATTTTTCTAATTTCTATTTTTTTTCATTTCGTAAACTTGCTCAAATTCCGAAAATTAATTCATTCAGATTTTGACTAAATTTTTTCATTAATGTTATTCAATTTCAAAATAAAAATAAAGTTTAAAACAGAAAATAAAATAATTAGAATCGATGATATTTTTGAACTTACGAACTCAAACAATTCAAATATTTGATTTAATCCTAAAATAATTAATCCAATACTTGATATTAGAATAATTATAGATGCTTTTTTATTTCTCATTTTCATTCATTTTGTTTTTTAGAATTCAATTTAAATTAAACTTGCTCCAGTATTAAAGCTAAATTAAGATTACGTTAATTTTTCTTGAAATATGACTATTAAAATTTTATTGAAGCATCTAATAGCCAGTTTACTGCAAATAATATAAGTTTTTGAAAGTTCTTATCTTTCGTTACCGCAGGGCTATGTCCTAAAGCGGTAAAAAA
>Ga0115568_10002105_pt1 | contig 14044 bp, 12 predicted proteins | sample COGITO_mtgs_1204_FD_87296 | JGI IMG/M metagenome (GOLD analysis project Ga0115568, IMG submission 87296) | Pelagic marine microbial communities from North Sea - COGITO_mtgs_120426 | ecosystem: Environmental > Aquatic > Marine > Epipelagic | place: Germany:Helgoland, sampling site Kabeltonne...
AAGTTCTTTTTCCATTGAAGTAACATGTTTATCATCTATTCCGCAAGGAATAATGTTTTTGAAATAGGATAAGTCTGTGTTTGCATTAAGTGCAAAACCATGCATAGTAACCCAGCGGCTACAGCGAACGCCAATTGCACAAATTTTTCTGGCTTTTAATGGGTTTTCAACATCCAACCAAACACCAGTATAGCCACTATATCGTCCCGACTCAATTCCAAATTCGGCCAAAGTAAGAATAACCATTTCTTCCAAAAATCGCAGATATTTATGAATGTCCGTGAAGAATTTATCTAAATCTAAAATTGGATATCCAACAATTTGGCCTGGCCCATGATAAGTAATATCTCCTCCGCGATTGGTTTTATAAAAAGCAGCGTCAACTGTTTTAAGGCCTTCTTCATCTATTAAAAGATTATCAACTGAACCACTTTTTCCTAAGGTAAATACATTTGGGTGTTCACAAAACAGCAGTGTGCTTGTTGTTTCTTTTTGCAATGCTTGAGGGCTTTTCCGATTCTCTGTTTTTATCTGAACTGCTTCATTACTAAGCCGCTCTTGAAGCTTCCATGCCTTTTTAAAATCTATTAAGCCAAGATTTTTGTAGAGTACTTTTTGCACCGAACAAATTAAATTTTAGATAATTCGTCTTTTAATCCGGTAATTACATCCACTTCTGTTGCGTCAATCTGCTTTAAATGAGCTAGCTCGACTGAAATATGGTCGCCAAAATGAATTAAGTACAAAGTCCTTTCAATTGCAGATAAGCCTTTAGAAAAAACCTCAATGATATTTGTAGTATAATTTCTAATAATACTTTTATTGATGTCCATCCTTTTTTTAGACCGGTAAAAATCTGTTTCGTTTCTAAAAATAATAACTGCAAGATTGTCGTTTCCCCCTGCCCAACCAACAAGTTCATTGTGGTTCATTTCTGGAATAGCGTGGTGCCAGCATAACATTTTTGAATTCTCATTAAGTTGCTGTCTAAATCGAACTCCTACGCCTTCAAAACTAGCATCGGTATATATTACTGGAATCGTATCTTTTAAACACCCTGCAACGTACTTGGCCTGCTGCCGTATCTCACTATCGCTAGAATTAATTGATTTAATCGTATGCTCAATTCCTTCTTCGAATACATTAGAAACTAAATTATATTGGTTCAATACAAAAAGCAATTGAGGGAATGCTAAACCAAATGCTGCCCGAGGAGGAAGACCCCCCGGGATAATTATATAATTATATCCTTTCTCTTTCGCTATTTTTTCTATCGCTCCACCAGAAGTTACGCAAGCTATTTCTGCCCCGTTTTTCTCTGCTGCTTCCAGCGCGTAAAGCGTTTCTTCTGTGTTTCCGGAATAAGAGCTTGCTATAAAAAGGGTGTTCTCATCTACAAACTGAGGAATGGAATAATCCTTATTAACAATAATCGGAACTTTAATCTCTTGGGCCACCAATTGACCAACTATTGTTCCTCCAATGCCGGACCCACCGAGACCAGAAATCACAACATTAGCTATTTTTTTGTTCGTAGAAGAAAACTTTATTTGCCTCCCTATTTCAAGGGATTTTGTTAAGTGTTTGGTAAAATCTTCTACTAAATCTATCATTGCCTAATGTGTTGTTAATTAACAAATATAAAAAAGGTTTTAAAGGCAAAGTCATCATATGGCCGTGTTAATTATCTTCGCACAAAATTTCACAGAAATGAGTCAGCAATTAAGCGAGCAAGAATTAGTTAGAAGACAGTCGCTAACTAAATTAAGAGATTTGGGAATTAATCCATATCCCCAAGCTTTATATCCTGTAACAACTCGTTCATCAGAGGTTAAAAAAAATTTCGAAGAAGGGAAAAAAGTGATGATAGCTGGCAGGCTAATGTCTAGAAGAAATCAAGGGAAGGCTTCTTTCGCAGAACTGCAAGATAGCGAAGGTAGAATTCAGGTCTATTTTAATAGAGACGAAATATGCATAAGTGATGACAAAATGATGTATAATGATGTCTACAAAAAACTATTGGACATCGGAGATTTTATTGGTGTTGAAGGAGAGCTATTTAAGACGCAAGTTGGTCAGATTAGTGTTAGGGTAAAAAATTTTTCATTGTTAAGCAAGTCTTTAAAACCCCTTCCATTGCCAAAGACTGATGCTGAAGGAAATGTTCATGATGCCTTCACCGATCCTGAAATGAGATACAGGCAGCGTTATGCTGATTTAGTTGTAAACCCACACGTTAAAGAGGTGTTCGTTAAACGCGCCAAATTAATGCATGCAATGCGTTCTTTCTTTATAGATAGAGGGTATTACGAAGTAGAAACGCCTATTTTGCAGCCGATACCGGGCGGTGCTGCGGCTCGTCCTTTTGTTACACATCATAACTCGTTAGATGTACCGATGTACTTGCGAATTGCATGTGAACTTTATTTAAAAAAGACGCTAATTGGTGGTTTTGAAGGTGTATTCGAGTTTGCAAAAACTTTCCGTAATGAGGGAATGGATAGAACGCATAATCCAGAATTTTCGATGATGGAAATTTACGTGGCCTATAAGGACTATAATTGGATGATGGAGTTTGCTGAAAATTTACTAGAACATTGTGCAATTGCGGTAAATGGAACTACAAAAGCTGAATTTGGAGGACACAACATTAATTTCAAAGCACCCTACAAAAAAGTTACGATGCGCCAAGCGATTATCGATTTCACGGGGTTAGATATCAAAAACAAAACAGAAGCGGAACTTACTTCATGGTGCACTGCAAATGGTATTGAGGTGAATAGCACTATGGGTAAAGGGAAATTAATCGATGAAATTTTTGGAGAAAAGTGCGAAAGCAATTACATAGACCCCACATTTATTATCGACTACCCAAAAGAAATGTCACCGCTTTGCAAGGAACACAGGGATGATCCTAGCTTAACGGAGCGCTTTGAGTTAATGATTTGCGGCAAAGAATTGGCTAACGCCTATACAGAGTTAAATGACCCAATAGACCAAAAAGAGCGTTTCGAAGAGCAGCTTAAACTTGCTGCCAAAGGGGATGACGAAGCTGGGGAGTTTATTGATTATGACTTTTTAAGAGCTTTAGAATATGGCATGCCGCCAACATCTGGCATGGGAGTTGGAATTGATAGATTAATCATGTTTTTAACTGGTAATGAAAGCATACAAGAAGTTGTTCTTTTCCCTCAAATGAAACCAGAGGCAAAAGCGCAAAAAACGGTTGAGTTAAAAGATAACGAAAAAGCCATTTTTGATATTCTAAGTAAAACGGGCTCAATGGAACTCAATACTCTTAAAGAGCAAGCAGGCCTTAGCAACAAAGGGTGGGATAAAGGAATGAAAAGTTTGAGTAAACATGGTTTGACTTCTGTAATTAAAGGTGATGATGGCAGCTTGACCGTTATGGTTGTGGAGTAGGTCTTCTCTTACCGGATTTAATTAGTTAAGTGTTCCTTTTTCCATTTTTGGCGTTATGTAGTTAGTAATCAATAAAATCGTTTAACTAAATTCAAGAGACTATGAAACGCATATACACAACACTTTTAATCTTAATAACATCCGTATGCTCTGGGCAAGCAATGTTTCTTTCCATTAATCTTTCTGGACAAGACACGTGTAATGATGTGCCACAAAATTGTGATTCTCTTTTTGCTACCTTTGCTTCTAAAAAAGGTGGTATCATAACTAAAAAGGAGTTGAGCCTTGGAAAAGGGTTAGCGATTAAATCTGTAGCGGCGATTTGTAAAGGGCAGGTACTTTCGTATAATATTTCCCTGAATGGAAATGAAGTCATTAACCATGGCCCTTATCTTACTGAGCAAGCCAAAAAACTACTTAGTTATGCTAAGCCTGGAGACGACTTATCTTTTGAGTTTATCAAAGTTAAAGAGCCATACGGCTACGTCAGAAATCTTGGGGCCATATCATTTACTGTGAAATAAACACTAAAGGCTTGGAATGAATCGTTAGGTCTCGTTGAGCTTAAAGAGCAAGCAGAAAAAGTCACAAAGCTTGGCCAAGTTGGAAACAGGGGATGATGGACTAATTGTTAGTATTATTTAATCACTCGTTTTGCTTCGCCTTTCTTTTTTGACGGTTATTATGCCAATCATTAAAATTAATTTGGTTTATCGCAATTATTGGTATTAGAGCAATCCAAACGAAAAATACAAACCCAAGATCTAATCCAAAATAAAAAAGAATTACCACAACAATTAACATAATGACAATTGCTATAAGAGCTAGTCCTAAACAGCCCAACATTTTTGGAAATAAGAAGCCCGCATAGGTATCGAAATACTCATGCTCCCTCTTAAGATAGGGACTTTTGCTTGCTGCTCTCGCTTTTTTTCTTGCGGCGCTTCTGTATGCTGTATCTTCGTATCTTTCTCTACCTGATGCTTTGTTTGGACTGGGACTAGCGGAAGTTAAATCATAACGCCTTCTAATTTCAGGGTCTTTTAAAATTTCGTATGCTTCTGTAATTACAATAAATTTTTCTTCGGCTTTAGCTATTTTACTAATATCGGGATGATATCTTTTCGCAAGTACTCGATATGAATCTTTGATTTCTTGTTGAGTCGCTGTATGGGTTAGTCCTAATATTTCGTATAAATTGTACATCTGAGAAGCGAAATACAATACTATGAAACGTTTAGCACTTCTCTGCCTCAGTTATAATCTTATCACCGTCGTAAAAGAACTTCCTTTATTAAAAAACGATTAAGTACCGATAAGCGAATATTGGGTTTAAGCTTTTAAGCCGGAGAAACAAAATGATACTTAATTTAGATTGATAAGTTATTTATCAGCCAGCAACCGTTCAATAAAACTAGTCGTTTGTTCTACGTACATTTTGTAATAAGGGCCCGTTCCTGGCCCATAGAAGCCCGTATGGATTTTTCGAATGGCCCCCTCCCTGTCAATAAACAAAGTCGTAGGAAAGGACATAACGTGATTAAGTTGTGGTAGTTTCTTTGTCGCACAATTTTTACTTGCACACCCCGCGATAAGGTACTCATGCTCTGTTCCGAAATGCCTTTTCAATTTTTCAACACCAGTTTTGTTTTTTCCAAAATCAGTAGAAGGCTCAAAGCAAATTGAAATAATCTCTAGACCGTCTGAATTATATTTCTCATATAACTCTGCCAATAACTTGGTTTCGTCCATGCAATTTGGGCACCAAGAAGCCATAATTTGAACCAAAACGACTTTGTCAACATACCGATCATCCTTATTAGAAATCAATACATTATCTAAATTTGGAAATGAGAAAACAAACTCTTGAGTGGAATCAATTTGATAAGTTAATTTGTCGGGATCTGCGAGTATTGCGTTATCGTTTCGCTTTGCTATCCATGGCTCCTCCCAATGTTTTCCCGAAAAAAAAGTGCCTGCGATTACTTCGCTATCATCAATCATGGCTTTGAAAAGAAACGCATGGGCGCCATCGAAACAAGACAGCAACATTTTATTTCCGTCAATATTTCCCTCTAAAAAACGATAATCTCCCGTTTCTGTAATGAAAGTTCCCATAACCACGTTTCCGTTTTGTTCAAAAACTCCAATTGCAGGATATGCATCTTTCGTTCCTGGACTAAAGGTAACATCCCATTTGCCAGAAAAATTTTGTGGGGCATCATCAGAAATTTCAAATCTAGTCATCGGAAATTTTCTCCCTTCAAACGGAATTGAATAATTTCCTTTTGCCAAATTATTCCAGCGGCCCGCAATTTGTTCTCCTCGCCTAATAAACCTTAGCTCAGAGTTAAAAATTGGCATTTCCAAAATAGTTGTGTCTCCATCTGTTTTAACTAAATCTATCTGTATTTTCTCTTCGCCGTTTAAGATAAAATACTCATTACTATCTATAATGATTGAAATTGGCAAAACTTCTTCCTTAAACAATAAATCAAAACACCAAAATTCCTTAGTTTGTTCAACAAACTCACCAACAACTTTGTATTCAAACTGGTCTATCTCTCTAACTTTTTGTGTTCCATTTATTTCATACCCCAATCCTGGTTGATAATATAATTCTTGATAATTATTGTTAATTCTATCTTTTACTAGCCGCTGCATATAAACCATCTCGCATTTATCTCCGCTGAAAACATATTGTATTTGCTTCGTTGCTACCTTCTCCGAAAGACTAATGCAGTTAATAATTGTTTTTTCTCCGCTAACAGTCTTTTCAATAGAATATTCGGATTGAAATTTCGGCATATTTATCTCAGCTTCTAGAAAATAGGCGAGTTCTTTTTTCCAGCTAACTTTAACCTTAGAGTTCTTAGAAATCCCATCTTTTGTAATCGTTTTTGCAACGAAAAAATTCCGTTTCGATAATAACTTTATTTCATTTTCAAAAGAAAATATAGGTGTAAACGAAGAATTTTCTGGCCTTAAATTACAAGATACGGCAATACCTACAGAAAATATAAATAATAAATTTCGCATCCTGGTTTAGTTGTTTGCTTAGTAAAAGTATAATATTTAGCCAGATAGATCGTGTTTATATAATGAGATTATTAGCCGCTAATTGCCTATAGGACTTCAAGAATGTTTATCATTAAATGGGAGTTAAGAGTTCTTCGTTTTTAAACGAATAGCTTCAGGTAGTTCTTATTCCCTCCCAATTAGTAAAGGAAATTATTGTAAGGAAATCGTTTAATATGAACCTTTTTTACCTCTTCGTAAAGTAAACTTCTGAGCTCTTCGATATTCTCTTTATTGATTGCAGAAATGAATAAACAGAGGTCATCATTCTTTGTTATCCACATCTTTTTCAAGGCTTCTAAGCTATAGTTCAGGTCTTTGTTTCCTGTAAAGTCAAACTCTGTTTCTTGCTCTTCTTCCGTGTTGAACGTATAGTTGTCAATTTTATTGAAAAGCAATAGCGTTGGTTTATCGACAGAGTCAAGTTCTGCTAAGGTTGATTTTACTACCTCAATCTGTTCCTGAAAATTAGGGTGTGAAATATCAACTACATGAATTAATATGTCTGCTTCCCTCACCTCATCAAGTGTAGATTTAAACGATTCTACTAACTGGTGGGGCAGCTTACGAATAAACCCAACCGTGTCAGACATCAAAAAAGGTAAATTTTGAAGCACCACCTTTCTCACCGTTGTGTCGAGTGTTGCAAACAATTTATCCTCAGCAAAAACTTCCGATTTACTCAGCATGTTCATTATTGTTGATTTTCCAACATTGGTATATCCAACTAATGCCGCACGAACCAATGCGCCTCGGTTTCCCCTTTGAATAGCTTTTTGCTTGTCAATTTTAGCAAGTTTTTCTTTCAGCAGAGCAATCTTTTGCTGAACAATTCTCCTGTCCGTTTCTATTTGGGTTTCCCCTGGCCCCCTTAAGCCTATGCCGCCGCCTTTTTGTCGGTCAAGGTGTGTCCACATCCGGGTTAATCGAGGCAACAGATATTGATATTGAGCCAATTCTACTTGCAGCTTAGCATCATGCGTTCGTGCTCTGAAGCAAAAATGTCAAGAATTAGATTATTTCGATCTAGGATTTTTCTTTCAAAAATACGTTCAATATTCCGGAGTTGAGAAGGTGATAGTTCATCGTCGAATATAATACAGTCTATTTGGTGTTGTCTAACATATTCTTCAACCTCTTTTATTTTTCCACTTCCTAAAAATGTTTTTGGGTGCGGATGCTCTAGGTTTTGTGTGAAGTACTTCTTCGCAACAGCACCTGCCGTCATAGCTAGAAATTCTAGCTCGTCTAAATATTCTTTTGTTTGAAGTTCTGACTGCCCTTTGGTTACAACACCTACTAATACGGCTGTTTCAGAAACAAATGCTGTGTCTATCATTTCTATCTCCGCAATGTGGTAATATACTCTGTCACTTGAATAATTTCTTCTTCCGACAATATCGCCCCGTATCCAGCCATACTGCCTTTTCCTGTTGTAATGATGTCTATAACTTCTTTGTTGGTGAGTGTTGAGGCCAATAAATCTTTTGCTCCCCCCAGCCCTTTAGTTCCATCATTTCCATGGCAAGCAATACATTTCGCCAAGTAAATTATTCTTCCGTTTGAGGCACTTTCCGTGTTGTTTGTTGGTGAAACTTTTCCTCCGCAAGAAACGAACCCAAGTAATAAAGAAACGAATAGACTTCTTTTTAGCACGGCATCATTACAAAAACGGTTAGTAGAACTATCGCTAAAGAACTTAAATAAAATAATGCAACGGTTTTGTGTTTTTCTGACGCTTCTACTTGCTTCTTTGACTTACTTCTACCTATCGTAATTAGTACTCCGACTATTATCATTAAAAATGCATGTTCTATTGTAAAATAACGAGTAGTGCCGTCAGCAATATTTGAAAAATCTACCCTTGGACTAATATAATACAAAACAAAACCAATCAAAATTTGTGTGTGTATCGTTATCAGTGTAAACAACGAAAGCTTATCGTCAACTTTTTCATATGAAGACTTGTTTAACCAACCTATTAATGATTTTATTCCTGTAGCAATCATTAATGCCAAAATAATCCATCTAAGTGATGAATGAGTATGAATTAATCCTGTTAGCATATCAATTTGTTTTCAACAAATGTATGGAATATTGCCGTTGATGTATTGTCTAATACTCCGATTCTCAAAAACATTACATTTGTTCTCATTTTAGCACTTAATAAATGGCACAAAGACTATTTCTTTCGGTTTTTATAACAATTGTTTCTCTTTCTGTTTCAGCACAAGAAACTTTTCCTGTAAATGGAACACATAACGAAAGCCACACTTATTATTATTTCTCTAATGCAACTGTTCATGTTGATTATGAAACTACTATTGAAAATGCTTCCCTCTTAATTAAAGACGGATATGTTATTGCGGTTGGGGATGGCATTAAAGAGCCTGAAGGAAGTGTAAAAATTGATCTTGACGGAAAACATATTTATCCTTCTTTTATTGACCCGTTTTCCAATTATGGAATGCCAAAACTTGAGAAACGCAAAAAAAAACGAAGTGATGGGCCACAAATTGAAAGCAAAAAATCAGGAGCATATGCTTGGAATCAGGCGTTGAACCCTGAAGTTGATGCTGCAAAAATCTTTAAAACGGATGCAAAGGCTTCAAAAAATTTGCGGGCAAATGGTTTTGGCGCAGTAGTAACTCATCAACAAGATGGAATAATCAGAGGAACCTCAACTAGCGTATTAACAGGTAATGACAACGAAAACAAAATGATGATTGGGGCCTACACCGCTGCAATGTATTCGTTCAAAAAAGGAAATTCAGCACAAGATTATCCTGGTTCATTAATGGGGGCTATTGCCCTTCTTCGTCAAACTTATTACGACTCAGAATGGTACATTGGTTTGCAAAATGAAGAGGAGTACAATCTGGGACTAGATGCGTTCTTAGCAAACCAAACACTGCCCCAAATTTTTGCTGTAACAGATTACTTATCTGCTATTCGGGCTGATAAAATTGGTGATGAATTTGGCGTTCAGTATATCATTAAAGGATCTGGCGATGAATACAAAAACATAGAGTACGTTCAATCTACCAATGCCGCATTTATTCTTCCTTTAACTTTCCCATCAGCCTATGATATTAATGACCCTTATGACGCTCTTGTAATAACAACTGAAGACATGAAACATTGGGAATCTGCCCCAGCCAATCCGGCAATATTCGAACAAAATTCTATCCCGTTCGCTTTTACTGCAGATGGATTAAAGAAAAAAGAAGACTATTTGGTTAATATCCGTAAAGCCATAAAAAATGGCCTTACCGAAGAGTGTGCGCTTAAAGCGATAACATACAACCCTGCTTCATTAATTGGCTTAGAGGGTCAATTAGGAACACTTGAGGTAGGAAGAATTGCTAACTTTTTGATTACTTCAGATAACATTTTTCACGATGATTCTAAAATCTACGAAAACTGGGTAAAAGGAGAACAGTACATTGTAAAAAATATGAACGTAATTGATTTGTCAGGGTCTTACAGTGTAAATATTGACGGCAAAAAATATATGCTAACCGTAACCGAAAGCGCTGGCAAGTTTAAAGGCTCCATCAAACGGGATACGACTAAAATAAAGGCTGCCGTTCTGCTCGATGGTCAGTTAGTCTCTATCCGTTTTGTTGCTAGCGATGAAAAATATCAGGGTCTTGTTTCTCTTTCCGGTAAAGTAAATTTCAAAAGCGGAATTTGGGATGGTAGAGGCCAAGGCCCTAATGGAGAGTGGGTAAAATGGGGGGCGATTAAACAAAAGGAGGTAAAAGATAAAAACGCTAAGTCTAATGGGGAAAGTAATACTGAACAAAATGAAGAGGCAGATTCCCTTGCGGCTTTCAATTCGGAACTTTCTTCTTCGATTTGGTCTCCAAATATGGCTTTTGGTTTCGATTCTGTCCCCAAGCAAAAAACGGTGCTTATCGAAAATGCTACTGTTTGGACTTGTGATACAGGAGGTGTACTAAAAAATGCTTATGTATATCTGCAAAATGGGAAAATTATGGCTGTTGGCTCTGGTAAGCTTAATCTTTCAGTTGAGCCTGTTGATCTGATAAGAATAGATGCCGAGGGAAAACATGTTACACCAGGAATTATTGACGAACACTCGCATATTGCAATTAGCCGTGGTGTTAACGAATGCACCCAAGCTGTTACTGCTGAGGTTAGCATTGCAGATGTAGTTAATTCAGATGATATTAACATCTACCGTCAATTGGCTGGAGGTGTCACTGCTTCTCAATTACTGCATGGCTCATGTAATCCTGTGGGTGGTCAGTCGGCCCTTATCAAATTGCGATGGGGTTCTTCTCCTGAAGAAATGAAAATTAAAAATACTGATGGCTTTATCAAGTTCGCCTTAGGGGAAAACGTAAAACAAAGTAACCATGGAGATGCTAGCGTTGTTCGATTTCCTCAAACAAGAATGGGAGTTGAACAAGTTTATTACGATGCTTTTACTAGAGCTCAAGAATACGAACTAGAATGGTCAGAGTTCTTTCAATATTATGATGGATTGAAAAAAAAAGAAAAGGACTTGGCTGTTCCTCCCAGAAAAAATTTGGAGCTTGATGCTTTAGTTCAAATTATGAATGAAAGACGATTTATTTCATGCCACTCCTATCAGCAATCAGAAATCAATATGCTCATGCATGTTGGGGATTCAATGGGTTTTAGAGTTAATACATTCACTCATATTCTTGAGGGATATAAGGTTGCTGACAAGATGAAAGCGCATGGTGCAGGTGGGTCAACTTTTTCTGATTGGTGGGCTTATAAATACGAAGTAAACGATGCAATCCCATACAATGGTGCTCTTATGCATCAGCAAGGAATAGTCACTGCCTACAATTCAGATGATGCCGAAATGGGTAGAAGACTGAATCAAGAAGCGGCCAAAGCTTTTAAATACGGTGGGGTTAATGCCGAAGATGCACTAAAATTTGTTACTCTTAATCCTGCCATTCTTCTTCATTTAGACGACAGAATGGGCAGTATTTCTGTTGGTAAAGACGCTGATGTTGTTCTTTGGTCAAGTCACCCATTGTCTGTTTATGCAAAAGCGGAGAAAACATTTATTGATGGAATATGTTATTACGATGCTGAAAAAGACTTGGAACTAAGGGCCCGGGAACGGTCCGAAAGAGCTAGGTTAATTGCTAAAATGTTGGAAGCTAAAAAAGATGGTGAGCCAACCCAGAAAGCTGTGAAGAAAGAGCAAAAACTATATCATTGTGATACCGTTGATTCAGAATATTAAGAATATGAATAGATTTATAACACATGGTTTCGTGACTAGGCGATTCACGATATTCGCAATTATTTTCATATACACTTGTTCGGTTTTTGGCCAAGTGCCGGCACCGGGGATGAAACAAACTAAGAAAATATTAATTATGAATGCGAGTGCGCATCTCGGAAATGGCGAATTAATTGAAAATAGTGCAATAGCTTTTGAAAAGGGTAAGATAACTATCGTGGATGATGCTCGAACAATAAAATTAGACATAACCTACTTCGACACGATTATTCAAGCCGAAGGAAAACACATTTACCCCGGAATAATTGCACCAAATTCCACGCTTGGAATTACCGAAATTGATGCTGTTCGGGCTTCCCGGGATTACGATGATGTAGGCAAGTACAATCAACATGTCCGTTCAGTAATTGCTTATAATGCAGAATCCAATGTTACCTCTACGGTAAGAACAAATGGAGTTCTTATTGGACAAATTACTCCTCGCGGCGGTAGAATTTCTGGAACATCTTCTATCGTTCAATTTGATGCATGGAACTGGGAAGATGCTGTAATAAAAAAAGATGACGGCATCCATTTAAATTGGCCCAAAACATTTCAGCGCTCGGGCTGGTGGGCTGAGCCTGGAGGCACAAAAAAGAACGACAAATATAATAATGAAGTTTCTGAACTAATAACAGTATTTAATGACGCTAGGGCTTATTCTAATGCAGATAATGCCGAGCAGAACATTCGTCATGAAGCGATGGGTGGTTTGTGGAACGGGGAAAAAACGTTATTCATTCACGCCAACTATGTAAAAGACATCGAAAATGCGGTTCTTTTTGCGAGAAAGATGAAAGTAAAAAAAATCGTACTCGTGGGGGGATATGACTCCTGGATGCTGACCGATATGCTTAAGGAAAATAATGTAGCGGTTATGTTACGTAGGGTTCACGACCTCCCTAAACGACCTGAAGATGATATCGATTTGCCCTACAAATTACCATATTTACTGCAAAAAGACGGAGTGCTTTTTTGCTTACAAAATGCAGGCGACATGGAGGCGATGAACGCGCGTAACATTCCTTTTTTAGCCGGCACAGCTGTTGCGTATGGCTTAACCCAAGAGGAGGCGCTTCAATCAATTACGGGCAACTCAGCCAAAATATTAGGAATAGATTCTTTCTGTGGAACACTCGAGGTTGGTAAAGATGCAACAATGTTTATCTCTTCGGGAGATGCTTTAGATATAATGACAAATAATGTTGAGTTAGCTTTTGTACAAGGAAGAAACATCTCATTAGAAAACTCTCAAAAGCGCTTATACCAAAAGTATAAAGCGAAATACGCAGCTGATAATTAATAACCTGTTTTATTCTTTACTTTCCCCAACACGCTGCTAATTGCAGCCTTCGCTTGTTCTGCACCTATTGCCAGTTGCCGATCAATTTCATCTGTGTTTTCCATCAACTCATTGAATCGTACTCGTTCTGTCTTAAATTTCTCACAAATTAAATCAAATAACGCTTGTTTTGCATGACCATAACCATAACCCGGTGTGGCATAATTAGTTTTCATTTTATCAATCTGACCTTCGTCGGCTAAAAGTGCATATAAGGCAAATGCGTTACACGATTCAAAATTCTTTGGTTCTTCAATAGGAGTGCTGTCCGTTTCTATCTTCATTATCTGATTACGTAAAGCTTTATCGGAAAGAAATATGTCAATAAAGTTATTATACGACTTACTCATTTTTTGGCCATCAGTACCTGGTACAATCATTACCCTTTTATCATAAATCCCTTGCGGTAAAACAAACGTTTCGCCATGGATATAATTAAAAGAAGATGCTATATCTTTTGTCATTTCCAAGTGCTGCTGCTGATCCTTCCCGACAGGAACAAAATCGGCATCATAGCCAATAATATCCGCAGCCATCAAAACAGGATAAGTAAAAAGACCTGCGTTTACATCAGATAGTTTTTTGGACTTATCTTTAAACGAATGAGCGTTCGACAACATAGGAAAGGGGGTATAGCAGTTTAAAAACCAAGCTAATTGACAAACCTCAGCAGCCACATCAGATTGACGATAAAATACATTAGTAGAAGTATCAAAACCAAATGCTAACCATGTTGCTGCGGTCGCATAAGTATTCTTTCTCAATTGCTCTCCGGACTTGATTTGTGTTAATGAATGTAGGTCCGCTATGAAGAAAAATGCTTCATTATCGCTCTGTTTAGAAAGCTCTATTCCGTATAATTGCACCTAGAATGTTTCCTAAATGTGGTGTGCCTGTACTTTGTA
>Ga0115568_10002109_pt1 | contig 14027 bp, 11 predicted proteins | sample COGITO_mtgs_1204_FD_87296 | JGI IMG/M metagenome (GOLD analysis project Ga0115568, IMG submission 87296) | Pelagic marine microbial communities from North Sea - COGITO_mtgs_120426 | ecosystem: Environmental > Aquatic > Marine > Epipelagic | place: Germany:Helgoland, sampling site Kabeltonne...
TGCAGAGCATCATCATCCGCTGTAATGTTTTCCTTTTCACAAATTACTTTCAAATAATTTTTAGCATCTAAAACACCAATTCTTTTAAAATCGAAAATTTGACAACGCGATAAAATTGTCGGAATAATTTTATGCTTTTCAGTAGTTGCTAAAATAAAAATAGCATGTGCAGGAGGTTCTTCTAGCGTTTTTAAAAAGGCATTAAAAGCTGATTGAGATAACATGTGCACCTCATCAATGATATACACTTTGTATTTACCTGTTTGAGGTGGAATACGAACTTGATCTGTTAAACTTCTGATATCATCAACAGAATTATTTGAAGCAGCATCTAATTCAAAAATATTAAAAGCAAAATCTTCGTCTGAAGAAAGTTCTTTATCTTGCTGATTAATGTTTTTCGCTAATATTCTTGCACAAGATGTTTTACCAACCCCACGTGGACCTGTAAACAACAACGCTTGCGCTAAATGGTTGTTTTTTATAGCTTTTTCTAAGGTGTTTGTAATGGATTGTTGCCCAATAACATCCGCAAAATTTTGAGGACGGTATTTACGTGCAGAAACTATAAAATGCTCCATTTATTATTTTATATACTATTAATTTCTGTTTTATCGCAGTAGGTAATTATAAGTAACCCTTCGACTGCACTTAAGGTGATACGCTTGTTTTAAATAACAAATCCATAAACAAAAGTAAGTATCTGCTTCTTTTTTTACAAGGTAGTTTGTTAAGAAAATACTAAAGTTGTAAACAACTTGTAAATAGTTGTATTTTGCAGAAACTATTACTTTAATAAACATTCGTTTATTAAATAAAAGTTCTTAAAATTGTACTACAAAATAGTCATACTGTTTTTAGTGCCATTTGTTACAACAAAAACTAATTATCTATCAATGAAAATATTAAATTTTATTGCCGTTTTAAGTTTATCACTTGTATTAATTTCTTGTTTTGGTTTTACCAATAAAAAAGAAATAAAATCAACCTTTATCAAAAAAGAAAACACAAAAGTTGCTTATTTTGCGAGCGGATGTTTTTGGTGTGTAGAAGCTATTTTCGAAAGTGTGCATGGAGTAGAAGAAGCTGTTTCTGGTTATGCTGGTGGGCACACTTTAAACCCTACATATAATACAATTGGAACAGGGAAAACAGGGCATTCTGAGACAGTTGCTGTCTATTATGACCCTAAAAAGGTTTCTTTTAAAACTTTGGTAACTGTGTTCTTTGGTTCACACAATCCAACTACAAAAAACGGACAACACCCAGATTATGGCACACAATATAGATCTATTGCTTTTTATGATACTGATGAGGAAAAGTTAATTATTGATGCCGCTATTACGAAGTTAAACAAAGAGGTTTATGGTAACAAGATTACAACGGAAGTTACCAAACTAAAAAAGTTTTATAAAGCGGAAGAATATCATCAGGATTTTGAACGTAGAAACCCAAACCAAAGCTATGTAAAAGCGGTTTCTGTGCCTAGACTAAATAAGTTTAAAATTAAGTTTCCACATTTATTAAAAAAAGATATTTAATAAAAAGAGTTTTTTATAAATTTTTAAAAACGATACTTTTGGCATATATATTGTTATAACGAAACGAAACAAATTATTATGAAGAAACAATTACTTTTTATTTTATCTTTTTTAGTTCTTATTTCTTGTAGTTCAATAAAAAATACTCAAGAGGCTATAAGTACTGGTAATTATGATAGAGCAATTGATATTGCTATTAATAACTTAAAAAGGAATAAAACTAAAAAAGGGAATCAGCCATATGTTTTAATGTTGGAAGAAGCTTTTGTAAAGGCAACCTTGAAAGATTTAGAGAGAATTTCTTATTTGAAAAAAGATCAAAATCCTGAAAATTTAGAAAATATATTTGTCCTATACCAAAATTTAAAAAACAGACAAGAAAGGATAAAACCATTGCTGCCATTGCCTATTTTGAGTAAGGGTAAAGATGCTAATTTTAAGTTTAGTAATTATAATGATGAGATTATAGCTTCTAAAAACAAATTATCAGATTATTTGTATCGCAAAGCAAAAATAATTTTTAATACTAATAATAAATTAGATTATAGAACTGCATATAACGATTTGGAATATATAGAAAAGATAAATTCTAACTTCAGAGATGTTCGTAATTTAATGACTATTGCACATAACAGAGGTTTAGATTTTGTGATTGTTTCTATGAAAAATCAAACGCAAAAAGTGATTCCAAAAAGGTTGCAACAAGATTTATTAAATTTTGATACCTATGGTTTAAATGATTTTTGGACTGTTTATCATGGTAACAAAGATCCAAATATTAAATACGATTTTGGTTTGGAATTAAACTTGAGAGAAATTCAAGTTTCTCCAGAACAATTGAGAGAAAAGGAAATTATTAGAGAAAAAGAGGTTAAAGATGGTTTTACATATCTTTTAGATAACAAAGGAAATCAAGTTCTAGATAAAGATGGGAATAAGATTAAAATAGATAAAATGGTAAGGGTGCGTTGTGAATTATATCAATTTACTCAACTTAAATCAGCAAAAGTAATAGGCCAAGTAAATTACGTAGATTTAAACTCAAGGCAAACAATAGAAACTTACCCTATAGCAAGTGAGTTCATTTTTCAGCACATTTATGCAAATTATAGAGGAGATAAAAGAGCTTTAGAATCCTCGTATTTAGATTTAATTAGACTCCGTACTGTTCCTTTTCCAACAAGCGAACAAATGATTTATGATGCTGGTCAAGATTTAAAAGAACGACTAAAACTAATTATTACTCGAAATAATTTCAGAAATTAAAATAGAAAAAAATAATTCGACACTATTCTTTAGCACCATGTCTTTTTGCGGTTTCTATCCAAAGTTCAGAAATCCCTTTTGTATCTGCTCCTAGACCTCTGGATAAATGTAGTGCTATTCCCATTGTTAAAACAGAAGCTTCATGAAGTTCTTGAAGTGTTTGTAAGCTTCCAAATTGTTCTTGGGCTTTTAAAATTAATAATTTGTTGTGTTTTTGAGCAAATAAAATAGGGTCATCAACAACATCTGTAATTTCAGGAATCATTAAACAGTCTATCCATTCTTTACCAATTCTTTCAGATAAAATAGTAGGAAGCTCGTTGCCCATTTCTCTCCAGATTTCCAATGTCTTTGTATCGCCAGATGCAGATAAACCAGAATCTAATAATAACTCAAAAGCGATGTCAGCAATGTTTTGCATTACAATTAAATATTCATCTTGTGCTTTTTCAAATGGATTGACACCTTGTCCTTTTAAATATTCACCAACACTCAATTTTGGTAATTCTAAAACTTCAGCACAATCTGTTAAGCAAGGAAACTGATTACCCTCAAAAATATAGTGTGCTTTATCAAATTGTATTTGACGACCTAAAGGATATAATCGACAGGCTAATGGACGACCTAAGTGAACGCTACATCCAACATTATCTATATATTGGCTGCATGCTTTTTGTCCTTTTTTATCTTCTTTTCCGTTAAAAATTAATCGAATACCACCAAAATCACAATACAAATCTCGAAATTCTCTAGGAGTAATTTTTTTCTCTTTACTAAAACTTAACAGCTCCCAAGGGTTTAGCATTACTGCTTTACCAAAACAACAAGTTCCCGATCTAGAGCAGGTGAGTGGTAATATGCTTTGAGCGCTAAGTTTTGTTGTTTGCATTATTTAAGTAATTTAAAATAGTTTGTTTTGTGTTAAAGAGAGATAATGATTGTTGAATTAGTTTTTTTTAATTTCCCTTAATTCTTATCCAAAGTTCTGACAACAATTTTTTAGCATCTGTTTTTTCTTTGGGTTGTTCTTTAAAAAAAGGAGTTCCGTTTACATCAACTTCAATTTTGTATTTAAAAACAAAGTTTTGAGCATTTGGTTTTAGACTTAATGCACCAAATCGTAAATCATTAAAATATAAAATATTGTTTTTCTTGTTGATCGTATACCAACCTTTAGATATAGCAATCATTCTTTTAACCTTTGGATGCTTTGCCAAATCACCTAATAAATGATGATTTTTAGGATAACTAGAAAAGGCAATTGGTTTTGTGTCAAGAAAAGAAGAGTGACCAATTAAATAAGCATTTTCTGTTTTTACATTAGCAGTCCATAAAAGAGTGTTTAAAGGAGCTGGTTTTGTTTTTATATCTGTATATATAATATTTTGTTCATCTAATTCTTTTACAAAATTCCGGTAAGAAATACCTTTTAAAACGAGTGTCAGTAATAAATAAAAACTGCTAAAAATGATTCCTAAATTATTATAAAATCGTCTTTTTTTGTCTCCTTTTTTTTGACGCATTGCTAAAAGCAAAAAAACTAAAAAAGGAACGGTATATAAAGGATCAACAACAAAAATATTTTTAAAAGCCAATCGAATGTCTAAAGGCCAAAATAGTTGTGTTCCCCAAGTTGTTTGTGCGTCTAAAATGGGATGTGTAACAAAAGTCCAAAAGAAAAGCCAAAACCAATCCTTAAAGTTTTTATGTTTTTCAAACTTAACAACTATGAACGCTAAAAGAGGAGCAAAGAGAACAGAAAAAAGAATAGAATGTGTAAAACCTCTATGTATTTCTAAAGCTGTAACTTTGTCTGTAAAAAAAGCAGAAAGCACATCCAAATCAGGAATTGTACCAGCAATTGCCCCATATAACATGGCTTTATTACCAATTTTTTTACCTAGAACAGCTTCTCCAACTGCAGCACCTAAAATAATTTGCGTTAATGAGTCCAATTCTTAAATGTATATAAAATTCTTTATATTGATTAGTAACTTTTTCGAAATTTCTTTTCTACTGCAAAATTAATTAAGTTCATAAAATTTTCATGAACTCCCAAAGTTATATCTAATTTTAATTGTTCTATTAGTTTTAAAATTAAACCTGATTGAAATTGCAAATCAGGAATAGAAATATAATTTTCAAAAATATCTCCAATAGTTTTGTAATACAGTTTTTCAAACGTGTTTAAATTTTCAGGCTTTTCATTAACGTATTTATAGGAATTTACGTTAAAAGAGTCTAAAACATCACCAACATAATTTTTGTGTAAAATTTGCATAGGATTTACAATATTTAGCTCCTTGATGGTCGGGTTTGAAAAAGCGTGTAAAATTGCTTTAGAAACAAAATCTACAGGCACAATATTTAAACCACTTTCTTTGTCTATCCAAATTCTAAATTCGTCTTTAGATTTGGTCGAGTATTTTGCTAAAAAAATAGCCCAAGAATAGAAAACATCAAATTTTGGTGTTTCATATAAGGGTTTATCTATCAATCGACCACAAATAATACTAGGCCTTAAAATCTGAAAATCAATATTTTTAAGCTTGCATGTTTTTTTAACATAGAATTCACTATCATATTTAGATTGCTCGTATGGATTTCTAAAATGAGTGACTTTAAAATTTTCAATAGAATCATCTACTTTCTTATCTTGTATGCCAAAAGAATATGCAGTACTGATGTATAAAAACCGAGTTACTGCTTCTGGTAATTGCTCTAAAATTTGTTTTGTAACTAAATAATTTTGAGAGTGTACCTTTTCTTTAGAGTCGCTTGTGCTAGATAAATTTGTAGATCCAGCACAATGTATTACCGTGTCGAAATCAAATTTTTCTAAAGTAGATTTTGTGATCGTAGATAAGTCATTAGAAATTACGGTAATTTTTTCTAAACAAGCTTCTAAAGTAAAAGCATTTAAAAATGCTGGACGAGATTCATTTTGTAAAATAGCTAATAAACGTTGTTCTGCAGTTTTTTCATTGTCTCTTAAAACTACATAAAGATGGTTTACTGTTTTCTCAACAATGGCCTTATGTAGCCATTCAAAAATAATATGGCTACCAACAATTCCTGATCCACCAGTTAATAAACAATTCATGGTTATATTTTTAGTGCTATTTAGCGGGCAAAAATACCTTTTTTATATTAAAAACGATACACTCAAAGTTTTGAATGTACCGTTTTATAAATTTTAGATTTTATGCTGTTTAATTTATCCTTTGAAAAAAGGCAATTTTACGATAGTAGCTGGAATCGCTTTTTTACGGACCTGAATATAAATTTTTGATCCAGTTTTAGACAATTCTCTTGGTACATAACCCATTCCAATTCCTTTCTGTAAACAAGGACTCATTGTACCAGATGTAACATTACCAATAACTTTTCTACTTTCATTAACAATATCATAACCTTGTCTAGGAACTCCTCTTTCATTCAATTCAAAGGCAATTAATCTTCTCTCTGGTTTGTGCTCTTTTTCTTTCGCTAAAGCTTCTGCATTTAAAAAATCTTTTGTAAATTTTGTTATCCAACTTAAACCCGCTTCAATTGGTGATGTTGTTTCATCAATATCATTACCATATAGACAATAGCCCATTTCTAAGCGAAGTGTATCTCTTGCGGCTAAACCAATTGGTTTAATTCCATAATCTGCACCAGCTTTAAAAACTTTGTCCCAAATTTGTGTGGCTTCTTCGTTTTTACAATAAATTTCAAATCCGCCAGATCCAGTGTATCCAGTCGCAGAAATGATTACATTTTCAACACCTGCAAAATCACCTATTTTAAATTTGTAAAAAGGAATTTCTCCTAAATCTAGAGAAGATAAAGATTGCATTGCTTCAACAGCTTTTGGACCTTGAATGGCTAGTAAAGAATATTCTTCAGATAAATCTTTAAGATTAGCGTTAAAGCCCTCATTGTATTTCGATACCCAATTCCAATCTTTCTCAATATTTGAAGCATTTACAACGAGTAAATAAGTGTTTTCTTTAATTCTATAACAAATTAAATCATCTACAATACCATTATCTTCATTAGGAAAACAGCTGTATTGTGCGTCACCAATTTCTAGTTTAGACGCATCGTTAGAAGTAATCTTTTGTATTAAATCCAAAGCATTTTCGCCTTCTACCAAAAACTCTCCCATATGACTTACGTCAAAAACACCAACAGCTTCTCTAACGGTAATATGTTCTGCAGTAACTCCTTCATATTGTATAGGCATATTATAACCCGCAAACGGAACCATTTTAGCACCTAAGGCAACGTGAGTGTCATTTAAAGCAATATTTTTCATGTATATATTTCTTATAATTTCAGCTAAATTATTGAAAAATCTACAATAAACAATCGCTAATAATTGTTAAAATTCACGAACAAAAAAAATATTAATATTACATTTGATTTAATTACAATTTAAGGATAAATAATGAGTAAAGAACAACCAAATAATCCGTTACACGGAATAAAATTAGCCACGATTTTAGAGCAATTGTTTCTAGAATATGGTTGGGAGGAATTAGGACACACTTTAAATATAAATGCGTTTAAAAATAACCCGACATATAAATCGAGTTTAAAATTTTTAAGAACAACACCTTGGGCAAGAGAAAAAGTTGAGAACTTTTATTTAAAGAATATGATTGACTAATTTTTTCAATAGCTATTTATTGCATTTACTGACAGCTTTTTTGCTAAAAATCTTTTATATATTCGAATGCCTTGTTTAAATATAAGCTAGTAATTTCAAAAAAAAGTAGGTTTTAAAGCATATTTTGCTATATTAATAAAAATGATAAAGATCAAATTTATCTGGCGATTATATCAAGCACCAATTCTCTAGTCAATGGTTTTCCATTGGCTATTTTTTTGATGTTCTCAAACGTAAAAACAAAATGACACCCATTATTGTAATTAGAACAACCGTAAGCTGTTTTCCCTTTTAAAATAGTTCCTTTTTTACATTTTGGACATATAATCTTATCAGGAGAATTCTGGGCTGAACTATTAGTAACGGTTTGTTTTGGCTCTATTTTTAGATTAAAATTTTCATCAAAACGTATCAAACCCTCAACTTTTCCTAAATCTGTTTTAAAACCTTTCAAATTAGTCGTACAGCCTTTGTTTACTAATCGTATTAATTGATTTTCTGAAACTTTTTTACCGTAAATTTCAAAAGGAATTTTTAAATCGCAATTATTTTTATATTCAGTACAACCATAAGCAGAGGAACCTTTTATCATTTTGCCTCTTTTACATTTCGGACATGTTTTGCCAACTAATGTTTTTTTCGGCTTAGTTTTTTCGCTAGTAGATTGCTCAATTTTATTCGGAATGACGTGTGAAGAAATTCGTTTTTTAGAAGTATTAGATCGAACTTCATAAACCAATTCATCAACCATTTTCTTCATATTATTGATAAAAGTTCCTGCATTAAATTCTCCTCGTTCAATTTCTTTTAAACGCTTTTCCCAACGTCCTGTTAATTCAGCAGATTTTAATAATTCATTATCAATAATATTAATTAAATCAATACCTGTTTGAGTTGGTAAAACTAATTTCTTTTTGCGTTCAATATATTTTCTACGAAATAATGTCTCAATAATACTTGCTCTGGTAGACGGTCTTCCAATTCCGTTTTCTTTCATTAACTCGCGCAAATCTTCATCATCAACTTGCTTTCCTGCAGTTTCCATGGCACGTAATAGACTAGCTTCGGTAAAATTTCTAGGTGGTTTTGTTTCTTTCTCTAAAAATGAAGGTTCATGAGGCCCTTTTTCACCTTTTACAAAAGAAGGTAATGTTAACTGTTGATTTAATTCCTTTTTTACCTTGCTTTCCTCTGTTTCAAAAACAACACGCCAACCTTTGTTAATTATTTCTTTACCAGTTGTTTTAAAAGGAACTTCAGCAGCTTTGGCGATTACAGAAGTATTTGATACATCAGAATCTGGATAAAAACTACCAATAAACCTACGTGTAATAATGTCATATACTTGTTGTTGACTATATTGTAAATTTCCTTGAATTCCCGTTGGAATAATCGCGTGGTGATCAGTTACTTTTTTATCATCAAAAACACGTTTGGTTTTCTTTATCTTGTTTCTTAAAAGAGGTTGTATTACTTCGCTATAATTTGTTAGTTTTGATAAAATTCCATGTATTTTTGGATACAAATCATTTGGTAAAAAAGTAGTATCTACTCTGGGGTAAGTGACTACTTTCATTTCATATAATTTCTGGACAATTTTTAAAGTTTCATCCGCAGAAAATCCAAATTTATTATTGCAATAGACTTGTAAACCTGTTAAATCAAATAGTTTTGGAGCGTATTCTTTTCCCTTTTTTTTGATAACAGAAACAATCTCAAAATCAGATTCCTTCACTTTATTGGCTAAAATTTGGCCGTCTTCTTGTTTTAAAAAGCGCCCATCTTCATAATTAAATAGCGTATTTCTGTATTTTGTTTGTAATTCCCAGTATGGTTGCGGTTTAAAATCTTGAATTTCTTTAAAACGATTAACCAACATTGCAAGGGTGGGAGTTTGCACTCTACCAACTGATAAAACTTGTTTAAAACCACCATATTTTACGGTGTATAAGCGTGTAGCGTTTAATCCTAAAAGCCAATCACCAATTGCTCTAGAGAATCCCGCGTAATACAAGTTATCGTATTGTTTAGCTGGTTTTAAATTTTTAAAACCTTCTTTTATGGCTTCCTCAGTAAGTGAAGAAATCCATAAACGTTGCACTTCACCTTTATACTTACATTGGTTAATTACCCAACGCTGAATAAGTTCTCCTTCTGTTCCTGCATCACCGCAGTTGATAATAACATCAGCTTTTTCGAATAAAGATTTTACAATATTAAATTGTTTTTTAATTCCTGCATCACCAGTAACTTTCGTGTCAAAACGTTCTGGTAACATTGGTAAGTTGTTTAAATCCCAACTTTTCCAATGTGATTTATAATCTTTAGGTTCTAACAGTGTGCATAAATGCCCAAATGTATAAGTAACTGCGTATCCGTTTCCCTCGTAAAAACCATCACGTTTTGTGTTGGCTCCTAGAATATTAGCAATTTCTCTTGCTACACTCGGTTTTTCGGCAATACAGACTTTCAAAATTTATCAGTTTTAAAAGTCGAAAGTAAGAAAATTATAAGTAAAAATATGTGAAAAGTAAAACCATAATATTTAAAAATTCTGAACATAGCAAATCATTCTAAAATCTAATTTTTTCAAAACTCTAAAATTCAGTTTTGTGAAACTTGTTTTTGTTGAGGCTATTTTTGGACTATAATTAAATGATAAAACAAGAATCTTAAATTTACTTATTTTTCGCGATGACTAAAAAAATCTTAGGTCTTTGTTTTCTTATTTAAAGCCAATTGAATTCGTTTTCTAACAATATCAACTTCTAGCACTTTTACAATAATTTGTTGTTGTAAATTTACAAGTGCATTTACATCTTTTACATAGGTATCTGATAAATTAGAAACATGAATCAATCCACTTTCTTTTATTCCGATATCAACAAAACACCCAAAATTGGTAATGTTATTTACAATTCCGGGTAAAAGTTGACCAACTCTTAAATCGGAAATTGTTTTTATGTTTTTATCAAAAGAAAATACTTTTGCTTTTTCTCTTGGATCTAAACCTGGTTTTTCTAATTCTTTAACAATGTCCTCTAACGTAAGCAGACCAGTAGTTTCTGTTATATATTTTTTTAGATTTATTTTCTGAATTAGTGCAGAATTTCCAATAAATTCAGCAACTTTTTTATTGTTGTCTTTTGCAATTTTATCAACCAAAGGATAGCTTTCGGGGTGAACTCCAGAATCATCTAATGGGTTTTTACCATTTTTAATTCGTAAAAAACCTGCTGCTTGTTCATAGGCTTTTCCGCCTAAACGAGGAACTTTTTTTATTTCATTTCTTGAAGTAAAAGAACCGTTTTCGTTTCTGTAACTCACGATATTTTCTGCTAATTTTGGTCCAATTCCAGAAACATAACTCAACAACGATTTACTAGCTGTATTTATATTTACACCAATAGTATTTACAGAACTTTCTACAGTAGTGTCTAAAGATTTTTTGAGTTTTGTTTGATCAACATCATGTTGATATTGCCCAACACCAATCGATTTTGCATCAATTTTCACCAATTCAGCTAAAGGATCTTGCAATCTTCTTCCAATAGAAACTGAACCACGAACGGTAACATCGTAATTGGGGAATTCATCTCTCGCAATTTTAGAAGCCGAATAAATAGAAGCACCAGCTTCACTTACCACAAAAACATCAGTCTTATTTTTAAATTGAATTTTTTGCACCAATTGTTCGGTTTCTCTTGATGCAGTTCCGTTTCCAATTGCAATGGCTTCAATTTTATAAGATTCTGCTAATGAACTAATTTTTTTAATGGCTTCTCTAGCTTGATTCTGTGGTGCATGCGGAAAAATAGTTTCATTATGCTCTAATTCTCCTTGTTTGTTTAAGCATACAACTTTACAACCAGATCTAAATCCCGGGTCGATTGCCAAAATTCTTTTTTCACCCAAAGGTGCGCCTAATAGCAATTGCTTTAGGTTTTTTGAAAAAACCTTGATAGCTTCCTCATCTGCTTTTACTTTTGCAATAGATAAAGCCTCACTCGATAAAGAGGGGAATAACAAACGTTTAAAAGTATCTTGAATTGTTAATTTTATTTGGAGTACACATTCGTTTTGTGAGCGAATAATTCTTTCTTCCATTTTTTGAATTACTCTTTCCTTATCAATATCAATTTTAACACGAACAAAACCTTCCTTTTCAGCTCTTAAAATGGCTAATAATCTATGCGATTGAATTTTATTTAAAGATTCTTCCCAATCAAAATAATCTTTAAATTTTTGTGCTTTTTCATCATCTTTTTTTGTTTTTATAATTTTTGATGAAATTCTACCAAAACGTTCAAGTTGATAGCGAATCATATTTCTAATATCGGTCCTCTCATTAATCCATTCTGCAATAATAAATCGAGCACCCTCTAAAGCTTTTTCGGTGGTTTCAACTTCGTTGGATGTATATTTAGATGACGTATGTATTAAGTTATTTACTCGCTGACTCATAATCATTCTTGCCAACGGTTCTAAACCATGTAAACGTGCAGTTTCTGCTTTAGTTTTGCGCTTCTTTTTAAAAGGTAAATACAAATCCTCCAAAGACGTTAAATTCCTACAATTCTTTACTTTTTGAGATAATTCATCCGTTAAAATATTTTGCTCTTCTAATGCTTTTAAAATAGTCTTTTTTCGTTTTTCTAAAGCTTCGAAAAGCTCTTTAAGATTAACAATTTCTCCAATTTGAACTTCATCTAAATTACCTGTCATCTCTTTTCTATATCTCGAGATAAAAGGAACTGTTGCGTCTTCATTTAATAATGAAATTGTATTTGCTACAGATTTTTCTAAAAATTGTGTTTGTTGAGTTATGTATTGAATTAATTGCATTTTTTTATTTGAATTTTATCAGAAAAAAGAAACCTCATAAAAATGAATTTATGAGGTGGTAAATATACTTTATATATTAATTTATTTAGAAATTACTTTCTCAAAAGCCAATCTCTTGGCGTTGTAACTTGTGTAAATTACGCCACAATATTTGTACCCTAATTTTTTCATTAAAGATTGCATTCCCAGATTGTCTTCATGTGTATCAATCTTTAAGCTTTCTATCTTCTTCTCTAACAATAGTGAGTGAAATTCATGAAACATAAAAGTTGCTAAACCAAATTTTCTGAACTCTTTTTTGATTGCCATTCTATGGATAACACCATAATTAAGAGATTCATCAATAATCCAATTTCCATCAATAATTTTATAAGTTGGTTCTGAATTTGTGGTAAACATGGAAGTTGCTATAATTTGATCTTCATCATTTACAACAACATAACTCTCATTTTTTAAAATATCATTTTTAACTTGCTTCGAATTAGGATAGCCATTTTGCCATTGATCTATATTTTGAGAGGCTAAATATGCTTTAGCATCATCTATAATAGCCATAATATTAGGAATATCTTCAATTTTAGAAAGTCGGATTGTCATGAAAAAAAAATTATATCATTTTAAAATCTAATAGTAATTCACCATTAATAGAGCATTGTAGTTGATCTCCTTTAAAAATTTCTCCTTTACCCAAGGCTGGTGTTCCAGTAAAAATTAAATCCCCAGGTTGCAACGTCATATACTCATAAATAAATACAATAATATCAGCAAAATCATGAATCATGAAAGCTGTATTACTTTTTTGTTTTTCTTTTCCATTAATTTTTAAATTAAAATTAATGTCTGCTAAATCTTGATAATCTGTAATCGATTTAAAGCCGGAAATAGGAGCTGCACCATCAAAATATTTTGCCAATTCCCATGGCTGTTTTGTTTCTCTTACGTTTTTTAAAATATCTGTAGCAGTATAATCGATGCCAATTGCAATTTCAGAAATAAAAGAATTTGCATCTTCTTTAGAAATATTTTTTCCTTCTTTCCTATTTTAATTACTAATTCTACTTCATAAACCAATTCGTTTGTAATACTGCTTGGGTATTCTACATCACAATTAACAGCTAAACTAGATTCAGGTTTAGAAAAAATAATTTTTTTACTTTTTTTTCTTTAATGTATTTTAAATCAGTCACGTAATTATTTCCAATACCTAATATTTTCATTTTTTAAGATGTTTTAACTCTACAGGTAAAATTAAAAAAAAACCACCAAAAATAAATTGTTTTTAGTGGTTTAAATATTATGTACATTTCTTTTTTTAAGCTTCTGTAAATTCTTTTTCTGAAACCTCTTTTAATACTTTTTTTTGAGGTAAATCGACAACTACTTGATTATGTAAAATATCCTCAATTGTTTGTCTCTTTCTAATTAGATAGTCAGTTCCCTTATGCACCATAACTTCTGCAGGTATATATCGAGAGTTATAATTAGAAGCCATAGAAAAACAATAGGCACCGGCATTATGGAAACATAAAATATCTTCTTCAGAAATTTCTGCAATTCTACGATTAGACGCAAAGGTATCTGTTTCGCAAATGTAACCAACAACTGAATAATAGCGGTCTCTTCCTGTTGGATTAGATATGTTTGTAATATGATGATAAGAGTCATACATCATCGGCCTTACCAAATGGTTAAAACCAGAATCGACATGAGCAAAAACA
>Ga0115568_10002151_pt1 | contig 13818 bp, 5 predicted proteins | sample COGITO_mtgs_1204_FD_87296 | JGI IMG/M metagenome (GOLD analysis project Ga0115568, IMG submission 87296) | Pelagic marine microbial communities from North Sea - COGITO_mtgs_120426 | ecosystem: Environmental > Aquatic > Marine > Epipelagic | place: Germany:Helgoland, sampling site Kabeltonne...
CTTGTAAACAATAGGTCTTTATGTATTATCCAAATCAATTAAATATTCAACTAAATTTTGCTCACGATTTAGTTTTAATTTTTTTCTTAACCTGTATCTAGCAAGTTCAACACCTCTAGTAGTGATATTCAAAAGTTTTGCGATTTCTTTTGAACTCATATTCATTCTAAGAAAAGCAGCTAATTTTATCTCTCTAGGGGATAGACGAATATTGTTGATTGACAATTTTTCTAAGTAATTGCCATGAACTTGGTCAAAATGATACGCAAATTGATCCCAAGAATCGTTGTTTGATAATTCTTGATCAATACTTCTAATGAGATGTTTAAGCTCATGATTAGCTCCTCCTTTATGCAAAGTATTACTAATTTTTTCTTGAACATTTTGAATAAATTCTTTATTCTTAAGCAATTGCATCGTAATCGACGTTAATTGATCGTTTTTAAGGTCGAGTTCTGTTTGTAATTTTTCGGAATTCAATTTATCAATCTCCTCATCTTTAATCTTGAGTTCTTTTTCTTTTTCCTCTGTAATAATTATTCGCTCCGTTTTATACTTTCTACGTTGCATTATAGGTATTAAAATAAAGCTTAATAATCCCAGGCCAATATATCCGAGCCTTGCTGCTTGCGATGCATACCAAGGTGCTAAGACTTTAAACGCAAAGCCCGAGGTTTCACTTTCTATACCATATAAATTTAGTGCCTTAACCTCAAAAGTGTAGCTGCCATATGGCAGGTGTTCGTAGCTTTTTTTGCTCATAGATGACCACTTAGACCAGTTTTCATCTAAAGGGGTTAATCTATAGCTATAGGTTAGGTCTTCAAAACCATCAAAATAAGGCGAAGCGTAGTTTATTTCTATAGTATGGTTTGAATCTAATTCTAATTTTTTTGTAAATGACGGATTTATAATTGATGTAGAATCTTCGTTCTTTGTGACTTCGATATGTCTTATAAGTACTGAAAAATCTTTGTTAATAAGATGTTCTTTTAAAGGATTGTAATGGATAAACCCCTCTTTGGCACCCACTACTATATTGCGTTCATCGATAACTGAAATATTAGGAAGATCATCATTTATAAACTTATTAATATGCTTAAATACTGAGGTTTCTTTCTGAAACTTGCCATATTTTTCTTCTTTAAGAACACCAAGTTCTTGGTTTTGAATGTAATAAATGGAGTTGTTTTTGTCTGTTACCAGTTCACTCACATGTTCTTTGCCAAGTATTTCATCAAAAAAACTGTTTAAAGAAAATTTTGAAGTTTTAGGATTAAAATCATAAAATCCTTTTTCTGAGGTAAATACCAATTTGCCATTTAATAAATAAGAACTTATTAAAATGTTAGAAGGGAATCCACTATGCTCTCCAAAATGCTGAATATCATTTTTAAGTTGCATATTGCTATCCAACCTCAATTTGTATGCTCCTTTGTAGCCATGCGTCATCCACAATATAGAATCATTTTCAAACTCTAAAATTCTTGAAGATTCCGTTAGACCAGGAATTTGTCCTGCTCTATTCCATTTACCGTTTCGTTTCTTAAAATATCTGATACCTTGATAATCTCCACCCAATATAAGATTGGGGTCAGTTGTCTTTATGAACTTCCAGCTACCAATGTCATGAAATTTATCTAAACTATTCGCATTAATTTTAAAGGCGCCTTGATGGTGATTTAAAATCAGTTCATTATTAATTTGTGAAAAATCATAAACTTGCCCTTCACTGCCCGACATAAATTGATACTTGACATGCTTCTTAGGTTTATTTTTATAGTTCTGTGTAAAAACCCCATTACTAGTGCCTAAATAAATGGTTTCATTAAAATTATGAGCTGCATATCCGCTACCTTCAACATTTACCTCTTCATTGATCAAAGAAAAAGGTAAACTCATTTTTAAATAATCAATACCGTTATTTAGGGCAATCCATAAATTATGATAACGGTCTTCGTAAAGTGCCCGCACTGTTCTGTCGGATAAACCGATCTTTTTTGTAAAATGCTGCTTTATTGTGAAGTTGGGATTAAGAATAAAGAGTCCATTGTTTTGCGTACCAATAGCAAAATCGGCATTGCTTAGTTTGATAGCTGTGTTAATTGATCCAAACTTCTCTGAATAGTCTATGTAAGGTGTATTTGAATTACCAGACTTATAGATAACTCCCGTTCTGCTCAGATAAAAATCATCATCTGCGTTTTTCATGATGGCAGCGAGTTCTGGCAACGATTCTGTGCCTGAGATAAGTTGAAATTCACCATCAACTAGTTGAAATAAACCTTTTTCGTAAAATTGACCAAATAGTGTATTCCTATGTTTAAAACAGGTTTGTAAAAAGCCTGGGGAGTCTATTTTTTTTATTTCTACACCATTAAAAACTAAAAGTTTGCTTTCTGTATTAAAAAAAATACGCTCATTAACTTCAATAATTTTCCATATTTCGGAAATCGATCTAGAATCGGGTTCGAGTTTATCTATTAATGAAGTAAAAGTAAAACCATCTTTGTCATTTTTAAAATAACCAATTTGGTTCTGACCACCAACAAAAACTCTATTCTGACGATCTATTTTTACTGCCCTTATTTTTGTAGAAAAAGGGACTTTGTATTTTTTCCATTGATTTCCATCAAATTCTAACAAGCCTTCATTGTTGGCAACGTATAATATGCCATTCGCATCTTGGTCAAAACTCCAGTTTTGAATGCTTCCGTTATAAATTTCTGAACTAAAATGAGATTTTAGAGGGATTTTGTTCAAGTAAAAAGCACCATTTGATTGTGAATAAAAATCACATATAAACAAAAAAATAAAAATAAAATTGAGTATTCGAAAATACATATAGAGAGTTAAATTAATTTATCTAATGTATAAATTAAATTCATTAAACTCAATAAATTCAATGTAAAATTAATTTTATGAGAGTTTTTGATGAGTTGTTTTTTTGTTAATTATGAGTTTTTGATGTATTGTATTTTATTTTTAGTTGTGTTTTTAGTAATAAATTTAACAACGTAAAAATTTTACAATGTGTTTTGATATGTGTATTTTTAAGAAATTCAATTATGCCCAGCAATTGGTGAAAAGCATAAATGTTAGAAATTAATTTACACATATCACATCACAATTAACTTAATTAAAAATTTAATGATGAAAAAAATTACTTTACTTTTTATTTTCGCTTTTAGTGTGATGAATGCGCAAGAGGTGACACACGTAGATTTTGATTCAAACAATCCTAACATTGTTTTTAACAGTTGGAACACCTCTTCCACTTTTGCTAAAGTGGCAAACCCATTATCGGATGCAACAAACGCCTCTGCTTTTGTTGGACAATTTACATCCGGTGACAACAATGATATTGGTATTGGAGTCATTGATGCTGCAACCGTCTTTACTTTGCCTTTTAATTTGGAGTCAAACCCAGTTTTTAAAATGAAAGTTTTTTCAACAAAAGAAATGGATGTGACATTCCATCTAGAAAATGCACCAGATTGGGGTAATAACATTGAGGTATCTTCTTCTGTTGGAGCTTCAGATGTGAATAAATGGGTTGAATTAAGCTTTGATTTTACTGCTAATGCATCTAATATTTATATGAACAATATTGTTATAAAAATTGGTGGTGCAAATGTTGCGCAGGGAGATATCTTTTTCTTTGACGATATTAAAGGTCCTGCAATGTATGCCAAACCTGCACAAAATTACAATCCGGCAAATGCTGCTTCAGATGTTTCTGTCTCTACCAATTTAGAAATAGCGTCTAATAGTAAATTTAGGAACATAGACGATTCAGAAATTATGGATTTTACGGATAAATTAGCGCTAAAAATAGGAGATGAGAATGGAGCAGATGTGCCATTTACAGCTGCTATTAATGGTGATAAAAATACAATTACAATTGACCCAATCAATGATTTAGAGAATTCTAAAACTTATTGGTATGGAATCATTGACAATGCCATAGAATACACAACTGATGAAGCGGTTACTGATGTTTTTGCGTCTTTCACAACAAAAGCAGCTGTTTCTGGAGATCTTAACGTAATGTTATTCGATTTTGATACAACCAATCAAGATCTAGGTTTTTCATCTTGGGGTGGTACAGGTTTTGCTAAAATTCCAAATCCAGACAAATCAGGAATCAATACTTCAGATAATGTTGCAGAATACACACACGCCGGAAATGATTCTGGTTTAGAAAATAATCTAGTAAATGATGCAACACCTTTAACTCCTTTTGACTTTTCTGAAACGCCATTTATTAAAGTGAAGGTTTGGGTAAATAAACCAGTAGCGGTATCTATTAAATTACAAAATTATCCTGAATGGGGTCAAGGGCATGAACAAAAAATTGATGTAACAGAAACAAATAAATGGGTAGAGGTGGTGTTTAGTTATGGTTCTATTACAGCAACAAATTACGATAGGGCTCAAATTTATTTTGATAAAGACAGATCAGGAGGTTCAGAGGCTGGAGATAAGTTTTATTTTGATGATTATTTAAAGAGTAATGTGCCACCAAATGTGGTAACTGAATTAAGTCCTTTAGAGGCTGCTACGGATGTTTCGCAAACTGCTGTTCCAACCATTTCATCCAATTTTCAGTTTGTAAATTTAGACGGTTCAACAATTACAGATGTTTCTCCTTTTGTTGAATTAAGAGAAGATGATGCTTCTGGAACATTAGTGTCTACAATCGCTTCTATAAATGCTGCTAAAAATAGTATTTCTTTAAAACCATCAGATTTACTAAAAGCGAATACACAATATTGGTATGGTATTAAAGATAACGTAATTAAGTACAAAGAAAATAATACGAATATTACTGCTACTTCCGCAATGTTTACGACAAAATCAACAGCTATTAATTTTGTAATGTATAATGATTTTGATGGTACTTCATTAACCACAGTCTCTGAAACGATGGGAGATCCGGCCGGAGCTTTTACAACGGTAGCTGATCCTGCTGGAGGAGAAAATATGGTGGCCAAATGGGACAAAGGAAACTCATGGGGTGGATGGGAAAGAATTCACTTACAATTAAACGCTCCTTTTGATGCGACCAAAGATGATATCTTTTCCTTTAGAGTGTATTCGCCAATTAAAACAGGTATTCGATTTAAATTAGCGAATGCAAAAGAGGATTCGGAAATTACTGCTAATTATGAAACTGATGAAGAAATTATATTAGAAAATCAATGGCAAACGGTATATTTAAATACATCTGAGTTAGCAGATGGGGTAAGCTTTGACCATATATTTATTTTTCTTGGAAGAGGTGCATCTGGCGGAACAACTTTTTATATCGATGATATTAAAGGTCCGCAATTACAAGGTACTGCATCTGTAAATGTTTTCGAGAAAAATAAACTACGTTTTTATCCAAATCCTGCAAATAATACGATTCACTTTTCAAATTTAGAGAAGGATACAATGGTTAAAATTTATGATATTAATGCGAAGCAAGTTTTAAAACAGAAAACGAACAACAAAAACTTATCTATACGTACTTTAAAGTCTGGTTTTTATTTTGTTGAAGTGAATGGCGCATATCAAAAATTAATTAAACAATAAATATTTTAACAGCATAAAGTTACTAAGCTTTATGCTGTTACTTTTAAAAAAGAAGCATGATTATATTTAAAAGCTTATTGTTAAAATCAGTTCATCTTTCTTTGTTTTTTCTCACATTTTCTTTTTTTTCACAGTCTATCATAAAAGGTGAAATTTATGACAACCTTGGCAATCCTTTACCAGGAGTAGCGGTAATTGTTGAGGGAACCACGAATGGAACTGATTCTGATTTTGATGGAAAATATTTGATTAATGTAAAGAAAACAAATGCTACCTTGGTCTTTTCTTATTTGGGATTTGAAACTAAAAAGATAGCAATTGGTACTCAAAAAATTATAAATGTAATTTTAAAAGAGAGTGCAGACCAATTAGATGAAGTGCAGATTGTTGCATTTTCCAAACAAAAGAAGTCGAGCATTGTTGGTTCTGTTACAGCTATAAAAGTAGCAGATTTAAAACAACCAACGGCCAACATTACAAACTCTTTGGCGGGGCAAATTTCAGGGTTAATTTCTTATCAAAGGTCTGGTGAACCTGGTGCAGATAACGCTGCTTTTTTTATAAGAGGGGTAACTACATTTGGATTTAATAACAGCCCTTTAATTTTATTAGATGGTTTGCAAATTACTACTTCAGATTTAGCACGTTTAGAACCAGATAACATCGCATCTTTTTCTATTATGAAAGATGCTACGGCAACATCATTGTATGGTGCAAGAGGTGCAAATGGTGTGGTTTTAGTAACGACTAAAGAAGGTAAAAAAGGAAAAGCAAAAGTATCTGTTCGTTACGAAAATTCAATGTCTGCTCCATCACAAATTAATGATTTTTTAGGGGCAGTAGATTATATGGAATTGTATAATAGAGCGCAAAGAATGAGAGATCCTTCTGCAACATTATTGTACTCTAAACAAAAAATTGAAGGTACACGAAATGGATTAAATCCTAATATTTATCCGGATGTAAATTGGCACAACGAATTGTTTAAAGATTTTACTTTAAATAGAAGATTTAATGTCAACATTAATGGAGGTGGAGAGGTAGCTCAATATTATTTGTCCGTTACCAGTGCAAAAGAAACGGGTTTATTAAAAGTAGATAATTTAAATAATTTTAATAATAATATAGATATTAATAGATCTAATTTAAGAGCTAACATTAATATTAATTTAACCAAAACGACTAAAGTTGCTGCTAAATTCTATTCATTATTTGAAAGGTACAATGGGCCTGTGGTAAGTGCATCAGATATTTTTTATCAAGTTTCTCAAGCAAATCCAGCGAATTTTCCAAAAGCTTACGATCCAGATTTGGCAACACAAAATTTTAATCATACTCTTTTTGGAAATAAAGCGAATGGCGGTTTTCCAAATCCGTATGCAGAGAGTGTGAAAGGGTTTAAAGATCGATTTGCAAATACAACTTTAGCACAATTTCAGGTTAAGCAAGATTTAAATTTTATTACGGAAGGTTTAAAATTAAGAGCTATGGCCTCTGTAAGAACATATACAGAAAATCAAAATGAGCGTAGTTTTACACCTTTTTATTATGGAGCTAATGTGATTCAAACACCAACAGGTATGGAATACTCATTAAATCAAATTCAAGAAGGAACAGAGTTTTTAAACAATCCTTCCGTTAGTAACAATGGGAACAGTAATTTTTACTACGAAGCTGTTTTAGAATACAACAGAACTTTTAATGAAAAACATGCTGTAAGTGGGTTATTGGTGAATTATTTTCAGGAGGCTCTCAATACGATTGGCGGTAACACCGCTTTTTCTACTTTACCATCTAGAAATACAGGTATTTCTGGTAGAACTTCTTATAGTTTTGATGATCGTTATTTTGGTGAGTTTAATTTTGGTTATAATGGTTCAGAGAAGTTTGCAGAGAAAAATCGTTTTGGATTTTTTCCATCCGTTGGTTTAGGGTGGATTATTTCTAATGAAAAGTTTTTTGAAGAAAAGATTCCACAAGTAAATTTACTTAAATTAAGATACTCTTATGGTTTAGTGGGAAATGACGGTATTTCGAGCGCAAGTGATCGATTTTTCTATTTGTCTGATGTAAATTTAAATAATGGCAACACAGGTTATTCTTTTGGCTCAAACTATAACAACTATTACAATGGCTTTATCGTAAATAGATATGCAAATGAAAATGTAAGTTGGGAAATTGCCACGAAGTCTAACGTTGGTATTGAACTAGGTTTGTTTAATAAGCTAAATATCATTGCAGATATTTTTACAGAAAATAGAAGAGATATTTATATGGAACGTCAATTTATTCCTGAAACTTCAGGCCTAACTACTGTAATTAGCAGTAATATTGGTGAAGTGAAATCGAATGGTATTGATTTGTCTTTGGATTTTAATCACGCTTTTAGCGGAGATTTTTACATTACGGCAAGAGGTAATTTTACCTATGCAACGAATAAGATTTTAGTGAATGGAGAGCCAGAGTTTCAAGATAAAAATTTAAGTAGAATTGGATATCCAGTAAATCAACAATGGGGTTATACCGCAGAAAGATTGTTTGTAGATCAAGAAGATATTGATAACTCTCCAGAACAATTTAATGGTTTTTCTACAACAAACTCTTATTTACCAGGAGATATTAAATACAAAGACGTAAACAACGATGGAGTTATAAACGAATCAGATCAAGTACCTATTGGCATGCCAAATGTACCAGAAATCGTTTATGGTTTTGGTTTTTCAGCTAAATATAAAGATTTTGATTTTTCTGTCTTTATGCAGGGAGTCGCAAGGTCTTCATTCTTTATTAATCCAAATGATATTTCTCCTTTTGTAAACGAACGTAATGCATTAAGCGTCATTGCAAACAATCATTGGTCAGAAAATAATCCAGATCCAAACGCTTTTTGGCCTCGTTTATCAACTTATGCTATTGATAACAATCAAAAACCATCTACCTGGTGGTTAAGAGATGGTGATTTTTTAAGATTAAAAAATTTAGAATTTGGTTATACAATACCAGAGTCTGCGGGTAAGATTTTTTCGAATACACAAACCAGACTTTATTTCACAGGAGTTAACCTAATGTATTTTTCAAAATTCAAATTATGGGATCCGGAACAGGCAGGAAACGGGCTTGGTTATCCACCTCAAAGAGTCCTTAATTTAGGAGTTCAAGTTAACTTTTAAGACAAAAAAATGAAAATAAAAAATAAAATCATAATCGTATTATTTTTCTCAATCTTTGCTTTTAGTAGTTGTGAAAAATACTTAGACATTGTACCTGATGGTACACAGGAATTAAGTTTGCTATTTAATAGAAAAGAAACCGCTTATAATGCATTGGCAAATTGTTATAGTTATCTGCCACAAAATGATGGCACATATGCAAGTTATGCCTTATTAAGTGATGAATTGGCCGTGCCTGTGCCAAAAGAACCAAATGCTACCAGAGTTATGAAAGGGCAACAAACAGTGTCTAATCCTTTAATGGGGTATTGGTCTGGTTTTTCAGCAACAGGAAAAGGTCAAGGTTCTTTGTGGGAAGGAATTAGAAGTTGCAACATTCTTAATGAAAATATTGATTTAGTGGTTGATATGGATGCATCAGAAAAAAATCAATGGAAAGCAGAAGTTAACTTTTTAAAAGCATATTATCACTTTTTATTGGTCAGTAATTACGGTCCGATACCTATTGTTGATGTGAATTTATCTATTGATGCTTCTGATGAGCAGGTAAGAGTTGAAAGAAAAACTGTGGATGAATGTTTTTCTTATATCGTAGACATCATAAATGAATCCATAACAAATTTACCTGAAAAAGTAGTTGGTAACAACGATTTGGGAAGAATTGATAAAGTGATTGCAAAATCTATAAAAGCACGTGTTTTACTATATAGCGCAAGTCCTTTGTTTAATGGTAACTCTCATCTGTATTCTGATTTTGTAAATAAAGAAGGCGTTCATTTTTTTAATCAAACTTTTGATGAAAATAAATGGAGTTTAGCTGCAGAAGCTTCTAAAGAAGCCATTGATGCTGCCCTTGCTCAGGGTTCTAATATGTATTATTACACAGATACTCCTCCTACTTTTGACACCAATAATTTTCAATATAAATTTGTAAGAGACCAATATAATAGTCGTTTTGCGATTACAGATCCTTGGAATTCTGAATTAATTTGGGGGAATTCTAGTCCGGTATCAAATGGACAATGGTGGCAAATACAATCTCCTGCATTAATGAAAGATCCTAGTTCCTCATCAGTAGAAGCAGCTTGGCAATGGTTAGCACCAAGTTTAAAAATGGCAGAGACCTATTATACTAAAAATGGATTGCCAATTAATGAAGACAAGAATTTTGATTATGCGAATAGATATGACATTACTACCATAGCTTTTAATCAACGTTTTTATGCTCAATTTGCAAATAGAACTGCAAAATTAAATCTAGATAGAGAACCTCGTTTTTATTCATCTATAGGTTTTGATAGAGGTATCAATAGAACTTGGGGTAGTATTTGGAATATAAAAATGAGAAGTGGTGAAAGACACGGAAGAGTTGCAAATACAGGTGACTATTTAGTAACCGGATATGCACTAAAAAAACTAGTACACCAAGATTCAGAGGGAGATGCTTATAATAAGGCAATCACCTATCCTTGGCCAATTATACGACTAAGTGAGTTGTACTTAAATTATGCAGAAGCATTAAACGAGTCTACTGGCCCATCTGCAGAAGTATATGATGCTCTAAACGTAATAAGACTTAGAGCAGGTGTGCCAACTGTGCAAGATGCTTGGAGTAATGCTGCGAATGCTATAACTGTAAACAAGCATTTAACTCAAGACGGATTAAGAGAAATTATTCAACAAGAAAGATCAATTGAATTAGCCTTTGAAGCACATCGTTATTATGATATTAGAAGATGGAAATTAGCAGATCAATACTTTACAACCCCTATAAAAGGGTGGTCTGTAGATGAAGATTCCGAAGCCAATTATTATCAAATTAGAGATGTTGGTCAACGTTCGTTTAATTCTCCAAGAGATTATTTACAGCCAATTAGTTTTACAGAACTTTCTAGAAATCCCAATCTAGTTCAAAATCCTGGTTGGTAAAAAAAAGACATGATGAAAAAACAAATCAATAAAATTATATTCTTTTCAATAGTTGCTTTTATAACAATTATTGGGTGTTCAGATGATGATAATATAGATACAACACCTCCGGGAGTTTTATCAAATATAACAGTTGTTCCTACAAATGGAGGAGGGGTAATCAGTTATAAATTACCATCCGATGCTGATATTCTGTATGTAAAAGCGGTGTATACAAACTCTCTTGGAGAAGAGGTTTTTAGAGTATCTAGCAAACACAATACTTCTCTTGAGGTGAATGGATTAAACCAAACATCACCCTTAAAAGTAAAACTATATGTGGTTGATGAAAGTCAAAATGTTTCTGAAATTACCGAAATAGAATTTACACCATTAAAATCATTTATTTTCTTGGTTCAAGAAAGTATAGAAATTACTCCAGATTTGGGTGGGGTTAAAATCACTTGGGATAACATTGCATCGAAAACAGTTTTTGTTTATATCCATATTATGGATGCAGGAGAGGAAACTGTTAGAATTTTATCCTCTAATAATCCTCAAGAAAATATTTTTGTAAGAGGATTAGAAGCAAAAGAACTTACTTTTTCTACGAAAGTAGAAGATTTTGATGGAAACATCACTGAACTAGAGGAAAAAGGAAAATTTACACCTTTGTTTGAAGAAAAAATTGATAAATCTTCGTGGACACTTATTTCAGGACAATCGATAAATGGAAATGCTTATGAAGGTAGAACTGTAAATTTTTGGGATGATGTTGTTGATACTGTGGAAACTGATGCAGACAACAGTTATTTTATTATTACGAGAGATAATAATGGAGGTGCTTTAAATTTTCCACTAGATATTGTCATTGATTTAAATAAGAATGTAAAAATTCAAAGATTTAAAGTTTGGCAAAGAGCGTATTGGTATCAAGGAGGTGGCGTTACTTATCACTATCAAGAAGAAAACATAAAAACATTTGATTTATTCTCGAGTAACGATGGGCAAACCTGGAATTTATTAGGACAATTTGATATTGGAGATCCAAGAGATGCAGCTGGTAATATTCCTACAGAGGCTTTTCAAGAAGCCATAGAGGGACACGAATTTAGTTTACCAAATACTTCCGAGCAGTTTAGATATTTAAAATTTTCGATTACTTCAAACTACGGAAGTACTCAAATTACGGTTGGTTCAGAAATAACTTTATTTGGTCTAGATAATTTATAAGATGAGGAAAATTTATAAATACATTTTTTTAGGATGCATCTTATTTTCTTTCCAAATAAATTCCCAAGGTTTAAGAACTTCAGGAAAAAACATCATTAATAAAAATGGAGAGGAAGTTCTTTTAAGAGGGTATGGCCCAGGAGGCTGGCAAATTATGGAAGGTTACATGATGCAAACTTCTGGAATTGCTGGATCTCAACACGAAATCAAAGAGAAATTATTTGATTTAATGGGGGTGACTCATACTGAAACCTTTTTTAATAAATGGCGAGAAAATCACTTTACAAAGCGTGACGTAGATTCTATAGCGGCGTGGGGCTTTAATAGTATTAGAATCCCGATGCATTATAACCTATTTACGCTCCCGATAGAGGAAGAACCGATTGAAGGTCAAAATACATGGTTAGAAACGGGATTTGAACTAATAGATAATGTGCTTTCATGGGCTGCACCTCATAATATGTATATTATACTCGATATGCATGCAACGCCAGGTGGGCAAGGAGGAGGCTCTGAAATTAATGATTATGACCCTGATAAACCTTCATTATGGGAAAGTCAACAGAATAGAGATAAGCTCGTGGCCTTATGGACTAGAATCGCTGAAAGATATAAGTCTAATGAGTGGATTGGCGGTTATGACCTTATTAACGAGACGCATTGGGATTTAGGAAATCAAAATACTTTGTTGAGAGAAGTTTATGAGGATATTACTGCCGGTATAAGAGGAGTTGGAGATAATCATATTTTATATATTGAAGGGAATTCTTATGCGAATGACCATAGAGGACTTTTACCTCCTTGGGATGATAATTTAGTTTACAGTTTTCATAAGTATTGGACTTTTAATAATTCCACTGATTTAGATTGGATATTGCCATTAAGAGAACAATACAATGTTCCTTTATGGATGGGAGAATCAGGGGAGAACTCAAATACCTGGTTTACAGATGCTATTACCCTTTTTGAAAACAATAACATTGGTTGGGCTTGGTGGGCTGTGCGTAAAATAGGCGATATAGATAGCCCTTATGCTGTTGATATTAATCCAGGATACCAAAAAGTAATTGATTTTTGGAAAGGTGAAGGCGCTAAGCCAACAGAGCAAGAAACTTTTGACGCTATGATGCAATTATCTGACAATCTATTGGTTGATAACAGTAAGTACAGAAAAGATGTTCCAGATGCCATCATAAGACAAGTTCAAACAGACGAAATTATACCATATCACGGCAGTCCCTCGTCAATACCAGGAATCATTTACCTTTCCGATTATGACTTAGGAAAAAATAATTTTGCATACTATGATGCTGTGGTGGCTGATTATAATTTATCTACTGGAAATTTTACCGCTTGGAATTCTGGTTGGAATTATAGAAATGACGGTGTAGACATTCAAACCAATGAAGATCAAATGAACAGTAATGGTTATCATATTGGCTACACGGAAAAAAATGAATGGTTAAAATATACCGTTAATATTGCAGAAACATCGTTTTATAATTTCAATTTTAGGTATGCAACAGAGCAATCTGGTTGTAAAGTAAAATTATTTATGGATGATGTTGATGTATCAGGAAGTATCGCTATTGGTAATACTGGAGGATGGTCAAATTTTGTAAATCAGTTTGTAGAAAATATATATTTAGAGCAAGGAATACATGTATTAAAGGTAAAGGTGGATGGCAGTTCATCTTTTAATATGAGTAGTATTGAGTTTATGAAATCTTCGGTTTCTTTAAATGATTTTAAAGTTTTAAGTGCAAGTACAGCTGATGATGAAAAATCAATTCAAATTACTTTAAATCAACTCGCTAATGATGTTTTATTGTCAAAAGACGATTTTGAAGTGAAGGTAAATAATCAAGTCGTTTCTACAGAATCTGTGCTATTAGATGCGGACTCCAAAAGGTTTATAACCTTAAAA
>Ga0115568_10002153_pt1 | contig 13814 bp, 8 predicted proteins | sample COGITO_mtgs_1204_FD_87296 | JGI IMG/M metagenome (GOLD analysis project Ga0115568, IMG submission 87296) | Pelagic marine microbial communities from North Sea - COGITO_mtgs_120426 | ecosystem: Environmental > Aquatic > Marine > Epipelagic | place: Germany:Helgoland, sampling site Kabeltonne...
CCTCATCAATCAATTTGTTCATGTATATGTCTCTGGGATTCGGATGTTTCGCAATTGCCTTATACAACTTAGGTTGAGTGAATTTCGGTTCATCTCCTTCATTGTGACCATACTTCCGATAGCAAAGTAGATCTACAAAAACATCTCTATTAAATTCTTGACGATATTCTAAAGCAATTTGCATGGTTTGAACAACTGCCTCAACATCATCTCCATTTACATGAAACACCGGACACAAAGTTGTCTTGGCAACATCAGTACAATAAGTTGACGATCTACCGTCTAAATAGTTCGTTGTAAATCCTACCTGATTGTTTACGACAATATGAATTGTTCCTCCGGTTTTGTATCCATCAAGTTGTGCCATTTGCACAATTTCATACACCACTCCTTGTCCAGCTACTGCAGCATCCCCATGCACCAAAATGGGAACAATCTTCTTGCTATCACCATTCAGTTTGTTATCTATTATTGATCGTGTCAGTCCTTCAACTATAGGGTCAACCGCTTCTAAATGCGACGGATTAGGACAAAGCGTCATATTCACAGATTTGCCACTATCACATTCAACTTCACAAGAAAAACCAAGGTGGTATTTTACATCACCATCAAATAGGCTATTGTCGTATTCTTTCCCCTCAAACTCAGAAAATATAGCATCGTATGTTTTATTGAAAATATTCGCCAAAACATTTAAACGGCCACGATGAGCCATTCCCATTATGTAATTTTCCACTCCAATCTCCGAGCCGCGCTCTATTAAAGCATCTAAGGCAGGAATTAAGGCCTCTCCGCCTTCTAAAGAAAATCGCTTTTGACCAACGAATTTCTTTTGTAGAAACTGCTCAAATCCATTGGCTTGATCTAATTTAAAAAGTATGTGCTTTTTGGATTCGTCACTTAGTTGAAGTCGATTTTTAAGTTCTATTTTATTTTTTAGCCAATCCACGCGATCCGGATGTCTGACATAAGTGAATTCGACACCAATACTCTGGCAATAAGTTTCTTCTAGATGATTGACAATTTCTTGCAAGTTTGCTGCTCCCAAGCCGACCTCTTCTCCAGCATTAAATGACGTTTTCAAATCATCCTGACTAAGTCCAAAATTTTCTAATGATAAATCGGGTTTGTATTTGCGTCGTTCTCGAACTGGATTCGTTTTTGTGAATAAATGACCCCGATTCCTATATCCATTAATTAGCTGAATAACTTTGAATTCCTTATTCATATTTTCAGGAATTACGCCATGGTCTTCAAAATTTGTTCGTGCAAATTCAAAACCCTCGAAAAACTTTTGCCAACCGTATTCAACAGAGCTATTTTCTTCTAAATACTGATCATACAATTCTTCAATTGACGAACCATGTGCATTACTCATATACGAAAACTTATCCATGCCTCTTCTCTAAAACTTGTGTGACACCAAAGTAACTTAATTTTCAAGGCAAGCTAGATTTAACTCACTCATTTTCAACATATGACTATAAATATGAGTCGTTTAATGTTTTACTGACTACAAAATGTAGTCTAGAAGCGGTCGGATTGTCCATTCGTTGAGATTGACTAAAAAAACAAGGACTGTTATAAACAATCATTCAGAAAATTATCGATAAGCGTTATGCATAATAATCAAGGATAATATCGAAACAATTACAGTTAAGAAAACATATTGTAATGTGCTGTTCTTTTTCGGTAAATGAGGCCATGCCAAAATAAGCATTACACAAATAAATCCTTCAGGACGGACAAAGAAAATTAGCACTAAGAAAAACAAGACTAACCACAAATACAACTGTGATTTCATCTTAAAAAATGCAAAAATTCCAACTAAAAATTCAATACCAACTACGCCCCATGAAACATATTTAAAAATAAGTTGAGACTCTTTCAACTGATACCCCAGTACTGCTATTTTTTCTAAATTAGGATCTGTACTAAGTAGCTCTTTCAGTATAATCTCATTTTCATGAAACTCTTGGCTTAAAAAAGGGATTTTATTTAAAATAAATGAATTAAAATTATCGGTGTGAAAGGCAAAACTTAAAAAAGAACCATCCATGAACTGGGGCGACAATAACTTCTGTACCCCAGCCAATAAAAAAGTTAGGGCAAATAGGCACATCGTATGATAGGCGATTCGATGATCAGATAGTTCTCCATTTTTTGATGAGCTCAATAATACAGCAAGAATAAAATAAATTAGTAAGTAATCATGATTTGCTGGCAGAGTCCAATCTTCAATCAAGGTCATTAGGATTAATAAAAGCGCAGCACACCAAAACACTTTATTCTTGGCTAAATTAAACTCAATAAATAATGAGCTTATGGCAATTACCATGATTGGCACACTAATGAAGTGATAGGAAAAATTAGATTTAGTTAAAGAGGCCACAAGAAATGCAAATAAAAGAAGGCAAACCTGCTCGTAATGAGTTTTAGTAAGAAAAGAATTCAGCTTGACTTTGATTCGCTCAATAATCATCATCTAATAATCTATTTCGAGTTAATGAAAAATTTTCAGGATCAAAAACAAGCTCCCATACTTGTATCCTGATTTTTTTTAGTCGTTGGTCTGCTTTTATATACTCAGCCAGTTTATTCATGGCACCGGACTTTGGATGTATCCTAGCTTTGTTAGCATACCTCCGATATTTATAATTTTCAGGGCCCGAGAAAATGCTGTAAAATCCCGAGTTAGATTGAACCCAGATATCCCTAGCTCCAAAATGTAGTTCAGAATACATCCCAAATCCTCCACCCTTCCACTTAGATAAGCTATGATTTTTAGCTGTGTAATACTGATGCCCGGCTACCAATAAGACAAGTACAGGAAGAATTAGCTTTATTCCAATTGCTTTCACACCTCTAATATCGACTGTTTTTTTAAATGAAAAAGCACAACACGAATCAATAAAATCACCAAAGTCGTTCTTGGCTCCAATTCCCACACAGACCTATGGTTAATCCCGTTGAACGCTTTTGATTTAGACATGTACTGCTTTTCAACAGAATCCGAAATTTAAAAATTCATCAGATGCAAAAACCAGGCGATCATAAAGTACACAATACAAATAAGCTAATCACGATTCCTGAACCATGTCACGAAAATTGGAATCACATGACTCCCAATGAAAAAGGGCGACATTGTGCAGTTTGCAACAAAGTGGTTATTGATTTTACAAAAACTTCAAGAAAAGAGATTATTACACACTTGGAGAATTCAAAGGAAAACACGTGTGGCAAATTTCTTTCAGAACAAATTCACAGTCCCAAAAAAACAACTGCGAAATTAACGAAAATAGCAGCTTCTATTTTAGCAATAACCGGAATAAATGACACCCTTCATTCTCAAAATGATTTCACGCTAAAAGGTGAAATGATTTTAGAACCGATAGAAATCAACGCATCAAACCAAACATCAAAAATACTTTCAGGACAAATCAACGACCCAAACCTAAATCCAATTCAAAATGCAAAAATATCGGTGTTTAGTGCAGGTAAACTCATCCAATTTGCTCTTTCCAATGCAGCAGGTAAATATACATTGAAACTTCATGCCGGATCCGTAATTCAAAACCTCGTTTCCATCAAGATAAATGCTAAACATTTTAATCCTAAAACAATGGATCACCTAGTGCTGACTAAATCAATTAGTACACTAGATATTTCTCTTGACAGAGAAAACACTACAAAGCCAAAACGAAATTTTGAAATGATGGGTGGTGCTAGAATAGATTTTGAAAAGACAAAAATTCCTAGCGTAGAAAAAATGCCACAAAAAAATAAACCCTCTGCTACCAAAATCGCCAACTCAACAAGTTCGAGACAAGGCCCTCGTGACAATAATGACAAAACTATTCCTAATACGAACTCCTTCAATTTTAAAACAACCCAACCAACGCTGATTGCATTAAAACCAAAAAACATACGCCAATCTGGTCTTTTATCAAACGTATATCCAAACCCTACAAAAGACTGGGTGAAATTGCAAGTGACTGAGCCGGGATCTTATCAATACTATCTTACAGACGCTATAGGAAACCTAATTGCACAAGGGGGATTTGAGGGAACAGTTTTAGCGTACTCATTTCAAAATCACACACCTGGCATCTATTTTTTTGAACTTAAAAAAGACAATACTCTTACATTTACAACCAAGGTAATCGTCGAGAAATAATCGATTATAATCTCTTTTCAAATTAAAAACCTTATTTGCAAAAAAATGTCTTTTATGAGCTAAATAATATGCGATCTTAGACTACGAATTTCATTGTTGCTGACAATGAGCTCATTGAACTTTTTAGAATGAAACAAGAAAAAGTGGTCATAACTGGTGGCTCCGGATTAGTGGGAATGCAACTAACAAAACTTTTAAAAAAGGAAGGTTTTAATGTGGTGCATCTGTCTAGAACTAAAAATTCAAAAGGAAATGTAAAAGTGTTTTTGTGGGATTACAAAAAGGAATTCATTGAAAACGGAGCGCTTGATGATTGCCACTACTTAATTCATCTCGCAGGTGCGGGTATTGCTGATGAAAGATGGACATTCAAACGAAAGAAAATATTAATTGAGTCCAGAGTAGACTCTTCAACATTTTTATGCAAATACGTCCGTGAAAATAAAATCCCGTTGAAATCATTCATTACTTCTTCAGGAATAAACTATTACCCTTCAAATAAAGAAGTCGTTCAAGATGAAAATTCGGCCGGTGATGATTCCTTTTTGTCTCGACTTGTTTTTCATTGGGAAAAAGCATCCCTTGCGTTAGAAGACTATTGCTCCGTTTCTCAAATACGTACAAGTGCTGTTTTAGATAAACACGGGGGTGCACTGAATAAAATAGCGGGTATCGTAAAACTAAATTTTGGTTCACCAATTGGGACAGGGAAGCAATGGATGCCATGGATTCATCACGAAGACCTGTGTCGAATTTATCTTCATGTAATAAAAAATGAATTATCTGGTCCTTACAACGCTGTTTCCGATGAATTTGTGAATAACGCAGATTTCACAAAAACCTTAGCCAAGGTGCTAAAAAAGCGGGTGTTTGTGCCCAAAGTACCCGCATCCATAATCAAATCAATATTTGGTGAAATGAGTATAATCCTACTAGGAGGCGTTAAAGCTTCAAACGCTAAAATAAAAGCAACTGGATTTGAATTCACCCACACCAATTTACAGAAAGCTCTTGCCGCCATTTACAGCAATAAATAGATTTTTTAATCCTCTCTTTCAAATAATTGTCTCGCAAGTGTAAAGAGCGGCGCCTTTTTTTCCTCAGATAATGACATTGCACGTAAATTAGAAATTGCTGACTCATAATATTTGTTCATTACTGCCTCCGTATGTTCACGCACTTCGAGAGTATTATAAATCTCCTTTACCGCGCTTACTTTTGTGGCGGCCTCGAATTTTTCTTTACTGATCCACTCAACTAAAGATTCTTTTATATTTCCTTCGGCTAACGCAAGTGCATTTAGCATTAAATAGGTTTTCTTATTTTCAATAATGTCTCCCCCAACTTGTTTCCCAAATTTCTCCTGATCACCATAAACATCTAGAATGTCGTCCTTGATTTGAAACGAAATACCCAGGTTTCTACCAAATTCATAAATCAACTCTGCATCAACTTTTGTAGCCCCGCCTATAAGTGCCCCAATTTTCATGGCACCCGCCAGCAAGGCAGAAGTTTTTAATTCAATCATTTTAATATACTCAGCAATAGATACGTCACTCCTTTTTTCGAAATCCATATCCATCTGTTGCCCTTCGCAGACCTCAACTGCAGTGACATTAAATACTTCCAAGACATCTCTTAAAACTCCATCCGGACATTGCATCATTAATTGCACTGCCTGAACCATCATAACGTCACCAGAAAGAATTGCCTCATTAATTCCCCATCTTTCATGAACAGTTACGTTTCCTCTTCTTAATGGCGCGTGATCCATAATGTCATCGTGCAACAAGGTGAAATTATGGAATACTTCTACCGCCAATGCGCAATTAATTGCTTCATTTGAATCACCATCAAAGAGATCGGTAGCCATAAGAAGTAAAGCCGGGCGGGTTCGTTTGCCCCCTATGGACAGAATATAGTTAACAGGTGCATACAGCGATTCTTCTTTATTGTTAGCAATAAATTGCTCAACAGCTTGTGCAATTTGTTGCTGGTAATCTGTTATCTCTCTCATTTTACTTGCCAAGAATTGTCATTAAATAATCACCATAACCACTTTTCAAAAGTGGTTGTGCCAGTTCCTTCAACTGCGAATCAGAAATGTATCCTCTAGCATGAGCGACTGCTTCAATACAGCCAATTCCAAGTCCTTGTCGTTCTTCAATGGTTTGAACAAAATGAGATGCTTGCATCAGAGATTTAAAAGTTCCCGTATCTAACCAGGCTGTTCCCCTGTCTAAAATTGAAACCTTTAATTCGCCTCTTCTTAAATATTCTTTGTTCACATCCGTAATTTCATATTCCCCCCGATCACTTGGCTGAAGATTTTTCGCAATTTCAACAACTGAATTGTCGTAGAAGTACAATCCTGGAACAGCAAAGTTAGATTTCGGACTATTTGGTTTTTCTTCAATTGAAATTGCCTTTCGTTCCCCATCAAATTCCACTACTCCATACCGTTCTGGATCCTGAACATGATACGCGTAAATAATTCCTCCTTCTGGATTCATATTTCCCCTGAGCAATCTGCCCATGCCATTACCAAAAAAAATATTGTCTCCTAAAATAAGAGCGACACTATCAGAGCCGATAAACTCTTCACCAATCACAAATGCTTGTGCTAGACCGTTTGGCTCGTATTGAGTTTCATAGGTAAAACTACATCCAACTCTTGAGCCATCACCTAACAATTTTTCAAATTGCTCCCTATCGTGCGGGGTAGTAATGATTAAAATATCTTGAATCCCTCCGCTCATTAATGTAGCGAGGGGATAATAAATCATAGGCTTGTTGTATACTGGTAAAAGCTGTTTGCTAACAGCGAGAGTTAGTGGATGTAGCCTGGTTCCTGAACCGCCAGCCAATATTATTCCTTTCATAATTTATCCGCTTTTTCCAAGGCTAATCGTTCCAATTCAATATCTTCTTCTTCGTCAAGAAGTTCTAACAACGGTTCTTTGAAGGCCTTAGTAGTAATTCGTTTTTCTAAAGATAAAAGTAATGAAGGCAATAAAACGAGATTAGCCAACATCGCTACAAGTAATGTAACTGAAACTAAAATACCGAGGGCTTGAGTGCCTCCAAAATTAGAAGTGCAAAAAATTCCAAAGCCAAAAAATAAAACAATTGACGTATAGATCATACTCACCCCGGTTTCCCTGATTGCATTAATAACAGAGCCTCGAATGTCCCAGCTTTGATTTTTAAGCTCTTGTCTGTATTTCGCTAAAAAATGAATCGTATCATCCACAGATATACCAAAGGCGATACTAAAGACTAAGATGGTTGATGGCTTAATCGGTACATTAAAAAAGCCCATGATTGCTGCAGTCACGATTAAAGGAATCAGATTAGGGAGTAAAGAAACGAATACCATCCGAATGGATCTGAAAAGAACAGCCATTAAAATAGCGATGATAATAATTGCAATCACTAGACTAATAAAGAGATTATTGACTAAATAGCTCGTGCCTTTTGTAAAAACAATACTTGTACCAGTGATACTAAAATCTAAGATATTCTTTTCAACTGCCTTCCGAAAAATTGAAATGAAATCAGACTGGCTATGAAACGACAACATGTAATCTTTATTTTCAAAAAAATTATTTTCCATTTCTAAACTAATCTCGCCCAAACGAGCTTTCAATAACTCGCTTGATTCAGGATGATTAATGAGAAAATCATCAATAAAATTTGATTTCCTTAACCCTTGAAGTACGTTAATATTCTGCAAAACAAACTCTCGATCCTTTATCTCACGGTTCAATACCGAATCAGCTATCTTGTGATACGCTGCATTTGTCAATGATAATTTACCGATGCTATCAAAAATAAAATTGACGTGGTCATTATTCTCGCATCTAACTAAACGACTAGAGTCAACCGTAATTCCTTGAGCCATTGCTTTATCCAACTTGGTCTTTTGTAAATCTTTTACCTCTGGTTTTATAATATCCTCTGTTAGTATCTTACCTCTCTTCGTATTTTTTACCGCAGCAATCAATTCAATTTCAATATCACTTTTTGCTTCTGGAAACCTTTTGTAAAACTCAAGAAGAAAGTTGTCTTTTGCCTTACCCTTAATCGTTCCAATTTTAGTTATCGCAGCATTGTAAAATAATTTGTTGGGATTCAGTATCGAGTCTATGTCTTTTCGTGCACGATTCAATAACGTGTCCATTTCTCTTGTTCCGATATCTGCAACTTGCATAGATACGCGAAGTTTAGTGCTATCGGCACTGATGAATCCGTTATTCAAATTTGTGGCCATTTCAGAATTGTCAATATGAGTTTTCAACCTACTTAACAATCGAATATTAGGTAACTCATATTTTTCAGCCCGCCCTTTAAAATAAGATTGATTTAAAAATTTAATCGCATCAACGACTGAAACAGAGCGAGAAAGCTGCGGTTCTTTTTTTAAATGCTTTTGAACAGATTCAACTTTTGTTAAGACTTTTGGTGAAAAAAGCCTTCTTGTATTTTTTGCTTCAATGACCAATTCGAATGGCATAACGCCATTAAAACTTCTTTCAAAAAATTCCAAATCAGTTCTGACCGCATCACCCTTGGGCAAATCATCAACAACATTTCCAGAAATTCTCATCTTAGAGATACCAATTCCTCCAACAATTAATACCGTTAAAGTAACCAGGTAAACTTTTGGTCGATGACGAGTAGCCCATATAACCAATCGGTCTACGACCGCAAAAAGCCATCGACGATCAAGATGTTTAACGTGCTTGGTCGAAGGCGGCTTCAGAAAGCTGTACATGATGGGTACAATAATAATCGCAAGGAAAAAAACCGTTATAATACATATCGAGGCAATTACCCCAAACTTTTGCATGATTTCACTGTGCGTAAAAATAAAAGTGGCAAAACCCATTGCAGTAGTCGCATTCGTCATAAATGTAGCATTACCAATCTTTTGAATGACTCGTGAAAGCGCCCTAGCCTTATTCCCGTGGGACCTAAACTCTTGTTGATACTTATTGATCAAGTATATGCAGTTCGGTATTCCTATCACAATAATCAGGGGAGGAATTAAACCCATCAACACACTCATTTTATACCCAAATGCTCCAATAATTCCAAACGAAAATATTACTCCAAACCCTACAACTGTCAACGAAACTATAACGACTTTTAATGATCGAAAAAACAGCCAAAGCAGCAAAGAAGTCACCAACATCGCCAATCCAACAAAGAGTTTAAGCTCTGCCCTAACTTTCTCCATATTTGTCGCCCGAATAAAGGGCAATCCGGAATAATACAGATCGCCAAAAATTGGGGAATAAGATTCCGCCATTGCAACCAAATCATTAACCATCGACCCACGAGCGTCGGAGTCAAAAATAGTGGGATTGACAAAAATCATCATCACATGGATATCCAGCTCTTTTAAATAGACAATGTTTTCATAGAACTTGAGCCTTTTTATTTCTTGGTGAATCGAGTCTAGCTCTTCATTACTATCCGGCAACCGCTTTAGCAGTGGTTTAAACTCAAAAGATTTTTGTTCTTTGTTTTTGACAATATCATATAAATGTGCAGTTGAAAAAACCGAATCAATAACAGGAAGAGGAGTTTTCACTCCGTTATCATTTTCAGAATACACTTTAATCCGACTAAGGTCGTCACTCATTCTCCACCAATTATTGAAATGAGCAGTATCCTTAAACATTAAAGAATCTTTTGTTCCAATTACAATAACACTTCCATCCTGCCCAAAATCTTCACGGAAAGAAACGTGATCTATATTGGCTTGGTCGTTCTCTGGTAATAGCTTAGCGAAGTTGTAATCCAGCCCTACAGACTGGCTAAAATGAACCATCAACGCCGTAAGAGCAAGTAGCAGGATAATAATTATAACCCTGTATCTAAGAATAATTCTTGAAATAGCTGCCCACATGATGGTAATTACCTTTATAAATTCATTTAGGGTGGCTAAATTAGTATAAACTGTACGTAGTAGAAAATTAAATCGAATAACTACCAAAAGATATCCACTCTTAAACCAAGATGAACACTTATCTTAGCAATTATTGGCAACGATTTAAAAAAAATGTTAAAACCCTAAATATTTGTTCAATTGAGTCGATTTTCGTCTAACATAGATACGTTTAGGTACTTGAATTACCGTAAACTGAAAAACGTTTGGTCCATATGGAACAGTTATCATCGCTCTAAAAACAAAGGCATTGCAAGTCTAACAGCAAATCCATTTGCCCTATCTATCGAACCGACAACAGCTTGTAACTTAGGCTGTCCAGAATGTCCAAGTGGATTGAGGAAATTTGATAGAAACACGGGTAACTTGAAGCCTGCTTTTTTTGACAAGATAATTTCAGAAATAGAAAAAGATCTAATTTATCTTACTTTTTACTTTCAAGGTGAGCCGTTTATTAATCCTGGTTTTTTAGAAATGGTAAAAGTAGCTCACGAGCGAAAGATCTATACCGCAACATCAACTAATGCACATTTTTTAGACGAAGAAAACGCCATTAAAACAATTGAATCGGGGTTAGACAAATTGGTTATTTCCTTAGATGGAACGACCCAAGAAATTTACGAGAAATACCGCATAAATGGCCAGCTTGACAAGGTCCTAAATGGAACCAAGGAACTTGTCAAATGGAAAAAGAAACTAAACGTGAATCATCCTAGAATCGTTTTTCAGTTTTTAGTAGTTGCCCCAAATGAACACCAAATCAACGATGCAAAACTGCTTGCCAAAGAAATTGGAGTTGATGAAATAAAATTTAAAACTGCACAAATCTATGACTATGTCAATGGACACCCCTTAATTCCATCTATTGACAAATATTCACGTTACAAGAAACAAGACAATGGAACATACGTGATAAAAAACGAATTATCTAATCATTGTTGGAGAATGTGGCATTCTTGTGTGATTACTTGGGATGGATTAATTGTACCCTGTTGCTTTGATAAAAATGCCAAACACCAGCTTGGAGATTTGAAAATTGACGCTTTTAGCGATGTTTGGTTATCCCCAAAATATTTCGAATTTCGTAACTCCATATTAAAGTCTCGTCATGAAATTGACATCTGCACGAACTGCACGGAAGGAACAAAAGTTTGGAATTAGGCCGCCCTTAAACCCTTGAAATAAAGTTTCGTTTTTTTGTCTTATTTCGACAAATACCAAATAATGCTTGGTTAAAGGTATCTTTTTGTCGATATTTGCACGCACAAGTTTACTAAATAAGATTATTGAAGCTGAAAAAAATTAATTGTAACGCCACTGACAAACGAATTACTCCCCTTCAATAAGCTACTATTTCTGGAACTTGTTGCGTTTTAACCAAAACGAATTGCATGAATTTGAAATTTGCTTTTTTATTATCGCTTTTAATCTCCACATTGCTTTGTTCCGGACAAGTTTGGACAGGAAATGTAGATGCAGAGTGGGAAAATGGTGCAAATTGGCTATCTGGGTCAGTTCCTGGTAACGGAGAAGACATTGAAATAGACAGCACGTCTAATTATTCAGGAGCGAAAGCTCACCCCATTATTTCAGCACTGAGCTCATTTATTCCCAAGGGAGTAGATATTTTAAATGGCGGTAAATTGAGAATTACTGGAAGCACGGCGCAACTTATTGTTGCTGGAAAAGATTTCAACATCGACAATGATAATGCCATTGGGTATACATCCTCTCTAACCATTGATAATGCCGGGTTCCTGTCAATTGTCGCAGACAAAAAGTTAAAAGCCAAAAAGGGTGCGTCAATACTATTATCAGGTGGCACCATATTTATTGAAAAGGATCTGGAAATTGACGAGTCCAACTTTACCATGAATGAAACCACTGGTTCGAGTACAGTCATAATAAATACAGACCGTAACAATAAAGGGAAATTAAAAATTAAATGCAATACCAATCGCAATGGAACCTTTGATATGGCTGGAGGCACATTTATTATAAATAATGGTGATGCCCGAACTTTGGAGATTGATGGTAAAAGGCTAGCAGGAATCAACAATGCAACTTTAAATATTTCTGGAGGAACGCTTGTAAATCTTGGCCCAACGCAATTCAAGAACCAAACAGATGACAGTACTTTAATTCATGTTTCAGGAGGAACACTAACTTTAGCAGAAGAGGTATCAATAAAAGCTGGAGCAGGAAAATTAGACATTAAAGTTTCGGGTGGTGAAGTTATTTTTCAAGATAATTTAACACTTGCAGCCCAAGACCAATTAACACAGACAGGTAATAGCACCATTCGGTTTCAATCGACTAGTTCTCTTCAAAATGATGGAATTATCTCTTGTACTGGCGGCACAGTTGTATTCGAAGGAGATCACACGTTACTTAACAACGGAGCTTGGCAATTTCACCACTTAGAACTTGCGGATGGAAGTGCGTTAAACCAAACAGGTGTAAGCAGAATTAATATCGGTGGAAACTGGACCAACAAAGGCGGACTATTTACTTCTGGTGCGAACTCCGTAACTCTAAATGGAAATGTCATTCAGAATATAAGTAATGTCGCACCCGATGTATTCTATGATCTAACAATATCCGCGTCTAGTATTGCCCATATCAATGCATCAACTGAAATTGCCATTAACAATCTGGAACAGGTTGATGGAACCCTTGACAATGATGGAGTAGTGAAGTTTGTTACGGGCTATGATGGCAACTCAGGCTTGCTTTCAGGTGATGGTTTGCACACAATTACCGGTGGAAATTGGAACAATACAGGATCATTTACAGCAGAAAAAAGCACCGTGTTGTTCAATGGAAGCACGTCACAAAATATAATTAATTCGACTGTTTTTAACAACGTTGAAATTAATAACATCAGCGGTGTCACGGTTCTTTCTGGCACTCAAAATATACGGGGTATATTAACCCCAACTAATGGTGTGTTTAATACCAACAATTCCTTAGTAATGGTGTCTGATGCTTTGGGAACAGGAAGCATAATGACCATCCAGCCCACCGCAGACATTGTTGGTAATGTTGAAATGCAGCGTTTTGTTGAAGGTGGAAGAAGTGGATGGAGATTACAATCATCTGCTGTCGGTAATCAAACTTTAGCCGATTGGTCTGATGATTTTATTACAACAGGGTTTAATGGTTCTGATTTTCCTTCATTCTCGTTTCTTTCAGTCAAGACCTACAATGAAACTTTTGGGGGATCAAAAAACAACCCCCTAAGCTGGCAAGCACCTTCTGATATTTCTGATCCTATTGGAACTTGTGAGGGATTTCGTATTTGGAGTGGAACCGGATTACCACTGACATCAGCCTTTACAATTAATAACATTGGTCCTATTAACAAAGGTGAAATATCTAAAGATTTACAATTCTCTAATTTTGGTAACCCTTTTGATGATGGCTGGAATATGTTTGGTAATCCTTACCCATGTGCTATCGATTTTGATTCTCCGAATTGGGACAAAACAAACATTGACGGCACATTCTGGATTTGGAATACGGACACACAAACTTTCGCTTCATGGACGACATTAGGTGGCGTAAGTATCAACGGCGGTACACCAGAAATTGCATCATCTCAAGCGATTTGGGTTCATACCAACGCTAGTGGTGCATCAATGACTGTCAAAGAAACTTGTAAAACAACAGCACTATCAG
>Ga0115568_10002173_pt1 | contig 13738 bp, 15 predicted proteins | sample COGITO_mtgs_1204_FD_87296 | JGI IMG/M metagenome (GOLD analysis project Ga0115568, IMG submission 87296) | Pelagic marine microbial communities from North Sea - COGITO_mtgs_120426 | ecosystem: Environmental > Aquatic > Marine > Epipelagic | place: Germany:Helgoland, sampling site Kabeltonne...
TATAGAAGTCTGTATAAGCACACTAAATATTGACAATATTGGAAAGGTGAATTTTGCCGACATCTGTCGACAAACACCATAGAAACCTTATCGAAATTTATTCTAGATTACGATTATAGATCGCTTGCTTTCATGGTTTGTAAGAAGTCAAACCTCAAATCTTCATGCAGAACTGCAATCCCCTTTGTAATTTTATCTATCTGCCGATTGTACAAATTGGTTATCAACACACTTCTATCCATCCTAACATCGGAATTTTTCAATTCGATACAATAATGAATACGTAAATCAACCTCGGACTCTTTGTTACCTGAATATCGGACAAAACGATCCATGTAGCGCAGTACTTTTCGCAATCCCTTTTTTGCAAAATACGTACTGGATGTATTGATTAATAAAAATTGGCTACTAATCTCTTGTTTTAGCTGTTCAACATATAGAGTCTCATTATCTGACTGCCTGAGCAAATACGTTAGTAGCTCCTTGTTTTCTTTCTTGAATTTTGCCATTCTTAAAACAAGGGCAATTAATTCGGTATTGGTTCTATTTTCAAGGTCTTTGCTTAGCTCATGGATGGTTGCTGGCTTCATCAATTATCTTTCTAAATTGATTGCAATTACAATTATGGAATGGCAATGAGGTGAACATCAAATATAAGCACGGTATTGCCAGGAACACTTCCCGAACCCGATGTGCCATAAGCCAAGGCCGAAGGGATCAATAGAATACCGTTTCCCCCTTCTCTATATTTAGGAATTCCTATTGTCCAACCCTCAATGACATTTTGCAAATTAAAAGTAACACCCGAAGATGTACTTTCATCAAAAACACTTCCATCAGTATAATACCCCTTATAGGCAACCGTAACATTAGATATTGAATTAGGGAATTCTCCTGTTCCTTGCTGACTAATGATGTAGTGCAATCCTTCGTCCGTCTTAGAGGAGGTTAATCCCATATTTTGCAAATACTCTTGAATGATTTGTTCATCCTTTTCCGCTTGCTTTTCTGCCCTTCTTTTAGCACAAGAAGCACAAAGAAGTATAATAACTAGACCCGATGCGATTATTTTCATAGTGCAAATTTAAAAATTTTGCGGTTGGAATTAGTCAAGCTGATTAGGTATTTATCTAGGTTTGAATTTATCATTTTTTTTTGTGCCTAATCATCCAAAGATAAATTGGGAGGCCAGCCAACAATAACAATATACCATAATAAAAGGCCTCTTGACCACATCCATAAATCGCCAAAACCGAAAATAAGAATCCGATAGTTGCTAAAAGTATAAAACCCCATTTCCATTTCAGTTTTAGCCGAATGCTTATTAAAACTAAGGACACATTAGCCATTAGATAAGGAAGTAAAACACTAAAAGTGGAAAGCAGAATGATAAATTTAAACGTTTCAGCAAGCCCCTGGGCGTAATTCATCATCATTAAAACAGACGCCAATACACTGGATATGGCTATACCCAAAATGGGCACTTCACGCTTATTCTCTTTGGTAAACAATTTAGGAAACAGGTTGTCTCTTGCTATTGATGCCGGCACCTCCCCCTGAATGAGTACCCAACCATTCAATGCTCCTAATGTTGATATAATAGCCCCAAGTGCAATCCAATACCTAGCAGCATCGCCGTATATGATAGCACCTGCATCAGCAAATGGGGCACTACTTTTACTCAAAACTTCTGGAGAAATTACCCCAGCCACAGAAATATAACTACTCATGTACACGACGATTGCAATAAAAATCCCAGCCATTGTCGCGATTGGCACATTCCGTTTTGGCTTTTTTATTTTTTCTGCTGGAATAGTCGCAGACTCCATTCCCTGAAAAGCAAAAAACACCAACGTTCCAGCCGCAATAATCATTTGAATATCAGAAGAACCCTCTGAATGAATCGCAGCTGTGAACAAATAATTAACATTGATAAAAAACATCCCTCCAATTGCTACTAAAATTAAAGGAACTATTTTCAATATAACCGTTACTATTTGAACGGCGCCCGTTGTCTTAACACCTCTTGAATTGATCCAAGTAAAAAACCAAATTGCAGACAAACCCATGAAAGCAGCAAAAACTCTGTTGTCTTCTAATTCTGGCACAAAAACAGACAAGTAACCAACAAATGCAATCGCAATGGCAGCATTCGTGCACCAAACAGATATCCAATATCCCCAAGCGACAAAAAAGCCAGCAAATTCTCCAAGTGTGCTAATCGTATATCGATAAGGTCCACCGCTACCACCACTTAGGTGTTTGCCAAGAGTACTGAAAACGAAAGCCAGCACTAACGCCCCAAAAGCAGCCAGTCCCCAGCCCCACAAACTTAAATCACCATAAACCGCAAGTGCGGCAGGAAGCATAAATACTCCTGAACCAACCATATTACCAACAACAAGGGCAGAGCTTGCTACTAAACCTATCTTCTTTGTTTTCTGAATCATTAAAATGTAAAGACTTCGTTATATTTGGAATAATAAGTAAGGTAATCATTCATGAATAATCAATTCAATATTCATCCAAATATAGCAGAAGCAGAAACGCTTCCGGCTCAATTTTATAAAAGTGAGAAAATATTTCAGCTCATCAAGGAAAAAGTTTTCTTGAAATCATGGCAATGGGTTGGATCTAAAGATTTAGTTCCGTTTGAAGGATATGCCCACCCTTTTATTCTTTTAGAAGGTTATTTGACTGAACCGCTTGCGGTAGTTAGAACTAAAGACAATGAGATTATCTGTTTAAGTAATGTCTGCACACATCGCGGTAATATCGTTGTACAACAGAGCGGGAAAACAAGAAATTTATCTTGTATGTATCACGGCAGACGATTTAATCTATCTGGAGAATTCGAATTTATGCCTGAGTTCACGAAAACTAAAAATTTCCCCAGACCTTGTGATGATTTGCATCGATTTAAAATGGCAGGATGGGGTCCCTTTCTGTTTGCAGGGTTAGCACCTTCTTTTGAGTTAAAGAACGTTATCGATAAGATAAATGAAAGAGTGGGTTTTCTTCCTCTAAATGAGTTCAAAGAAGATCGACTTTTATCAAGAGAGTATCTGGTGCATGCTCATTGGGCGCTGTATTGCGACAACTATTTAGAAGGTTTTCATATTCCATTCGTTCATAATGACCTCAACCAAACACTGGATTATGGAACTTATACTACTATTTTAGAGGACTATATGAGTTTGCAAATTGGTTATGCAGAAGATGGAGTCGAGTCATTTACATTGCCACCGGATCATCCAGACTCAGGTAAAAACGTAGCAGCCTACTATTACTGGGTTTTCCCAAATATGATGTTTAATTTTTATCCTTGGGGCTTGAGTATAAATATTGTTAAGCCCATTGGATTAGATAAAACGAAAGTACAATTCATCACCTATGTGCATGACTCCAGCAAAATTGACGGTGGTACTGGAGCAATTTTAGATAAAGTAGAAAGAGAAGATGAATTTGTTGTCGAAAGTGTGCAAAAAGGAATTCGCTCTAACTTTTACAAAGCTGGTCGTTTTTCTCCGGATAGAGAGCAAGGGGTACATCATTTTCATAAAATGCTTGCAACATTTTTAAATCAATAATATCATGAAATTTGTCTTCCTGACTTTGAGCACAATGTTATTCATTTCTTGTAATAATCGTAATCCAAAAGAAAAATTAAAAGATTGGGACGAAATTGTTTTGGACCTGGAAGTTCCATCTCGAAATCAACCAGAAATCAATGTTGATTCTGCTCATTTTTTAACCAAAGAATTAAGAGACAGCATTTAGCTAACTGATGAGCTTTTTGACGACTTCTTCTATGTCCTTAAAAAAGGTTCGTTCTTTGTAAAAGGTTAAAATTAAATTCCCCCCCTGCTCTATAGATCGCAAGCCATTTTCAGCATACCAAGATAATTTGGCTGGAATCTGATCCAAATATTTATCAGAATTCGTCATCCCCAAATGCTCCCAAATATAAATGGCATTATTGGTTAGATTAAGAACAGTAAAATCAGGGAACAATGTTTTATCGCTACCACGGTAAGGCGCTTCATATTCTACATGAATATGGGCATGCTCTAACAGGTAGTTGTAAATTTGTAGTTCTTGTTTGGAAACAAGTAATTCACCATTAGCCGCAACGTGGCACTTATGCCGCCTGTTATGGATATTCGATGACAAAGTATATTCCGCCTTAATTACAATTTCATGCGACGGCTTAAAACTCATGGTACAAACTTATATTATTCCATTCATGTCGCGCCACGGAATACGCGTGATTTTTGAATGAAACTGAATTTTTAAGGGTTTAGACTTGAATAATAATGCCATTGTTCTAATTTTACAAAATGAAATCAATATTGCTTATAACCAGTATTTTATTCAGCCTTATTAGCTATTCTCAACAAGTTCCGGCTTTTGTGGATTCATTAAATCATTGGTTCATTAATGGACAATATTCAGCAGATATTCTTGTCATTAAACCAAACGAAAAAGCACAACAACTTGAAAAAATTATTCAAGACTCAATTAAAAATAATCTAGACTGGTATACGGAATTTTCAAAAACCATCAAAAAAGGCAGCGATTTGCCCTATCACAGAAATTTGGGAATATCTGAATCCGAATATCAAGAATTCTTATTACTAAGAAACAAGATGCACTATGGGCTAAAAGGAAATGCCAAGGTTAGCATAATGAATAATGATACTTGTATTGCTTTCAAATCTGTGGGATTTTTAATCGGCCTTAACTTTATATCGTTGTACAAATCAGATAGATTTGCCACAGTTGCACCACCAACAATGCCGATGGTAAAACTCAACCGTTTTACTGAATTGAGAAGTAAAGATTCAAGGAATGAATTTAGCAGTGAATACACCGGTTTTAGATGGAATCAGGAATTAACTGAAAATGAAACGACACAAAAAGTGTGGTATGAATTTGTAGTGTTGCACCTCTATGCAACAGACCATATATTTATTCAAATCACTGTCAAGAGCCTCAATAATGGCCAATACGTCACAACCAATATTGTACCGCTATCATTTAAAAGAAATGTGCGACTTCCTATTCAGAAAAAAGAAATTCAAAGACTAGAACCTACTAAAAAATAGTCCAATTGCGGTAAGCAGTAACGATATTAGCTTCTTAAGAAAAACTTCTCTCCCATTCCAAAAGTATTGTCCAAATTAAAAAGGCGTCCATCATCACTAGTGATGTGACCATTGAACTTTCCGTAAGGTCCATGATAATTTGAAGACAAGAAGATTAAATTGAGCTGAACACTGTTGTTAATTTCTGGCGAAAAAAGCAAATCAACTTTGCCATTCTTATCTTTAATTATCCAATTTTCTTTTACGCCGTTTGGACGAAAAAATTTCACCGGAGGCAACGGTATCATTTCCCCATCTATCCAGAAACAATTTTCGTTAAAGTCCTCTTGATTTTGAACTTGGTTATTAGTCAAATTCAATCCATACCGTCGACCTTCAGCATCAAAGCCCAAAGCCGTTGCCCAATCGTATCTGGTGTTATATGGATAGTATCCTTTATGATCGTCAAGAATTAAGCTACTTGATTTTTTACTAAAATCTATTTTTTGCGTTCCTAATTCGATTCGACCCTCCAACGGCATCAGGCACTTATGACTATACATGCCTTTTTTTGATGTGAAAGGCAAACAAACAACACAAGGGGTATAACGGTCACAATTATGCAAACCATGTAATTGAGCGCTCAGGTCCGGTAGTCCTTTCCTTCCTTTTAGCTTCACATCAATTGTCAATTTTTGTTTTTCAATGTTGTGTTGAATTGAAAAATCAAATCCTTTTGATATGTGCTTCGCTTCAGTATCGATTAAACCATTTGGAATTTTTAAAGAACCGGGAAGTACCTTTTTCTCATAATGAAATTTTTCACCTGAATGAATATTGTACAAAATGAATTGTACGATGCACACTTTTTTTGTGTTGTATAAAGCAATCATGACAAACCAACCTTCTTCGGAATACAACTGATACGCTTGCCACTCTCTAAGCTTGAAATTTTTAAAGAATTTCAAGCTGCCAATTTTTGCATCTAATAAATTAACGTGCTTTATGGGTTGATTATAACATCCAAAACAGAAATGACCTGATTCAACAACACTTTCCGGCGCTTGCTTTATAATCCGCATTAGCTAGAATGGTCAGATACTATAACCCAGTTATTTTTGACTCGTTTCCAAACCAGTGAATAGTGTCCCTCCAACGTATCTCCAATAATTTCTCGATTAAGTCTCCATTTCCCTATCACTAATGCAACATCCTCCGAAAGCACCTCTGTAGATAAATTGTTAAAGGTGAGGATTCCCATGTCCTCCGGTGAAGGATAGGACTTTTTATAATTGAGTAAAGTCTTTTTCCAGCCATAATTCAAACCTGATTTCCCAATAAAAGTAAGCGAATCAGATTCCCAGTAGCCTATCATAAATTGATCAATATTGCCTTCATTCCAAGCATTTTCTTGCCGATTCATTATTGCCTGAATGCTATTAATTATCTCTTCTTTATTATTCAATACAATTTGCTCAATTTTCTGATTCGTTGGTTCTGAAGAAAATTGATTACAGCCCCATAAAATAATGCTGCACCCAATCAAACACACCACCTGCATACTTGTTAATTTTAAAATACGGAATTCAGTAATCATGTGTCAGTAGAAATCTTAATATCATGCCCCATTCTGTCCTTTTTTGTTTTTAAATAGGCAGAATTATGAATATTACAATCTACATTTATTTGAACATTGTCCACTATTTCCAAACCGTAGCCAACAAGACCCGTTCTTTTTTTAGGATTATTGCTCATTAATTTCAACTTAGTTATCCCTATTTCTCGCAGTATCTGCGCTCCTACGCCATAATCTCTTGCGTCTGGTTTAAAACCCAACTTAACATTCGCATCAAACGTATCGTACCCTTCTTGCTGTAATTTATAGGCTTTAAGCTTGTTAACCAAACCGATGCCGCGCCCTTCTTGATTCATATACAAAATAGCACCCTTACCTGCCGTTTCAATCATCTGCATTGCAGCAGAAAGTTGGTCTCCGCAATCGCATCTTAAAGAGCCCAAGATGTCCCCCGTAAAACAGGACGAATGCACACGCACAAGAACAGGCTCATCTTTATTCCATTCGCCTTTCACTAAAGCCAAATGCTCCTCACCTGTCGTTGTTTGCCTAAATGCAGAAAGTTTGAAATCTCCGTATTTAGTAGGCATATCTACTTTTACAATTTCTTCTATCAGCGATTCGTTTTGCATTCGATACGCAATAAGGTCTTCAATTGAAACAAGTTTCATGTCAAACTTCTTTGCAATCACAGCCAATTCCGGTAAACGTGCCATGGTGCCGTCCTCATTCATAATCTCGACAATTAGACCTGCAGGTTCAAAACCCGCTAGTCTAGCTAGGTCCACAGCCGCTTCTGTATGGCCCGCTCTTCTCAAAACGCCTCCTTCCTTTGCTCTTAATGGAAAAATGTGTCCTGGTTTACCCAGTTGATTTGGCTTCGTTTCAGGATTAATTAATGCTTTTACTGTTTTTGATCGATCTTGTGCTGAAATTCCTGTTGTACATCCATCACCAACCAAATCTACCGAAACAGTAAACGGTGTATCATAATGCGAATTATTACTTTGAATCATTAGATCCAATCCCAATTCATTACACCTTTCTTCAAGAAGTGGTGCACAAATTAATCCTCGGCCATGTGTAGCCATGAAATTAATGATCTCCGGTGTTACATTCCTGGCAGCTGTAAGAAAATCTCCCTCATTTTCACGGTCTTCATCATCCACCACGATAACCATCTCACCAGCCTTAATTGCTGCTACCGCATCCTCAATTGTATCCAGCTTTATTTCCTCAGCCATTTGTATAATTTAATTGGTTCGTTACTTGTCCAAACAAAGTTAAAATAAAAGGGTTCACGGTTGTCTTTTTATACTGTCAATTAATATGGCTGTACTTGTTCTCCAGCTATAATTAGCTTCAATAAATGCCCGACCTGCAACCGAAAGATTGTTTCTTAAAACCGGATCTCTTAAAAGATCAATTACGATTTCAGCCAGAGATTCCTTGGAATCTCCAATAAGAATGGACGCTCCATTAACCGCTTTTAAAGCGTTATTGGCAAATGATGTAGTAATGCAAGGCACACCCATAGACATAGCCTCTAAAAGCTTATTTTGAAGTCCTGTTCCAATTCGCATGGGAGCAATAAAAACGGAGGAGTCTGCATAAGCCTCTCTAATATCGTCTACCCATCCAGAAACTGCTACATTTCTAGATTTCAATGAAGTAATTGCAACTGTTGGTTTAGCTCCTGCAATCAAGACTTTAGCCTTCGGCATCTCCTTCCAAACAATTGGCATAATTTCGTTCACAAGAAACAAAGCTCCATCCACATTCGGAGGATAACTCATGTTTCCAGTGAAAACCAATTCAAAAGTTCGGTTATTTGATTGAACAGGGGTGAAAAAATCGAAATCGACACCGTTAGGAACTACCTTAATACTGTTTCTTTCCGGATGATAAATCAACGATTGATCCTGCGATGAAATAATGGTCTTATTTTCAAAATAATCAAATATCAAATTTTCATACTTCAGTAAACGTGATGCCTCTGCTTTGATGAAAATTTTCTTGATCCCTCGATTTTGAGAAATCCGTCGATCCATCCCTTTTGAAAAAGCATCCATGTAATCCATTGTTTTTGGAATACTATGGATGTTTTTAACGTACTCCGCAGTTCTAATTAGCTGGCAGTAAATATGATCCGGCTTAAACTCACTTATAATTTCTTTTACCTTTAAATTTGCAGAACGCTGAAAAAAATAATGTACTTGAAAAGGTTTATCACTGAATAATGCACGAAGCATTTTTAGATAAATGACCGTTTTATTCAGTTTCACAAATTGAATATCAAACTCATTTCTTAATTTTTCCCGGTCTTGTTCAGTTCCCTTGCAATCATCAAGTGCCACGACCTTTATTTGAAAATCCTGAGACAGCTGTTTTAATTGATAATATGCCCGTAATTTATCTCCTTTATCCAGTGGGTAAGGAATTCTTGACAAAAGCACAAGCAATTTCATTGTAGTAAGTCGTTATAGAACTGAATTAATCGATCCGTTAACACGGAATTATTGTATTCCCTTTCAACCAATCTTCGACCGTTTTCTTGTATTCGCTTTAATAAAATAGGATCTGCTGAAAGCTCAATAATTGACTGGGTAAATTCTTCTTTCGTATTGGCAATCATTATATTGTCTCTATTCTTAATGTTGATTCCCTCTGCCCCTACAGCAGTGGAAATAATGGCTTTTTTCATCGCCATGCCTTCAATAATTTTAACGCGCATTCCACCAGCAGAAAAAAGCGGAACAATCATTATTGGAAACTGATTCATGAATGTTAATGCATCTATAACCTCGCCATGGTTGTGTATCGATGGATCAAGAGATTCTGTAAACCAATTTGGCATTTTCCGACCAGCAAGATGCAAATTAAACGCTCTTAATGAGGGATACACTTCTTCAGCAAACCACATTACTCCTTCGATATTCGGCTTCCAGTCCATAGCTCCTAAATGAAACAGACTATTGCCATTGTTCTCAGCGCTCAATGTGGGCTGGTAATCTTCTATGTCAATACCAAACGGAATTGTTTCTAATTTCAAATCAGATTTAAATTCAGCATACCGCTGTGCGTCTCCTTTGCTTATTGCAGCAATTCCATCCACTTCCTTAACGACTGCGAATTCGTACTCTTTCAGTTGTTTTGCCAAGTAATTGAGATACACCCGTTTCGCTCTATTACTAGTTGCATTAGCTAACCTTTTCCATATAATGTATTCCAGATTGTGAGAACGAAGCACAATTTTAGCCTTGGAATAACGACGAATCGTACCAATATACGGCGTCATAAATAAGCTCTCCAATTGAATTATATCGAACGCTTCCTTTCTTAAAACATCAACAAGTGCTCGATCAAAATCTGTACTAAAAAACCTACTTACATTGTAATTGTCTGATGTTACCAAACTCGAAAAGGCATCAATTATATTTACTTTGGTTTCTACATAGATAGACTCAAATCGAGTTTTATCTAAAAAAGATTTGCTGTAGTTTTTGTCCTCAAATGGGTGTTTATAGGTAGCAATAGAAATTATCTTAACGTCATTACCCGCGCTCAAAAGCCCTTTGGCAATATTGTTCATTGCTATGCAACCACCATCAACGGCAGGTAAAGGTGGCTTATTACATAATTGTAAAATCTTCATTTTTTTAGCCCAAAAATCCTTTTGTATCCTTTTTTATAAAATTCCCAATCAAAAATTACAGAATCCCTATTTGCCTTTAAAGTAAAAAATATTCCGATTGGAACAAGAACAAAAGAACTCAACCACATGCCTATAAAAGGTGATAAAACTTCGTTTTTTGCCATCTGCTGACCGGTTCTAGCCAATACATAGTAGACCAGAAAAAGAATAATGGTAATTAAAACTGGTATCCCAAGCCCTCCTTTTTTCACAATAGCCCCAAGGGGTGCACCTACAAAAAAGAGAATAATGCATGCTATTGATAAGGTGAATTTTTGATGCAGCAAAATTTGAACCCTATTTAAATCCCTCAATTTACCACTGATATAGGCTGATTTTCTTTGTAAATGTCTAAGCTGGCTTTCAGTTCTGGCCTTAGCGCTTTTTATAATTCTCTTTGTTTCTCCGGAATTTAAAGCATTCGTGAAAAACTGACCATCAACAGGGCTCAAGTTTAAGCTATCCCTGACCAACTTATTCTGGGAACGAATAAAATTGGTCATAGACTTATAGTCCTCGGGAATATCAAGAACTATCGAATCTCTGCATATTAACAATTGTCTGGCACTCATCCACTCCAGACTTTGGGCCCAAATATCTTCATTCGAACGATCAAAGTTCATGGAGGACAAATCAACATTCAGTTCACTGGTTTCAAAGTCAATTTTCCAAAATGGATATTTGATGTCCTGAAATCGATCGGGGCTTAATTCCTCTGTTATTTGACCGTTATGCAGCACCAATGATAATGCCTCACTTCGTGCACTGTTTAATATGAATCCACTTCGAGCACGAATGTCTCTGTGATAATCTCTAATATCCTCTCGGTAATTGTGACCTACTTGATTTTTACCCTTGATGTTACTTGTTCGATCGAAAATTACAATATCCGATAGCTCACCGGTTTCTTGATCTTTTTTAGTAGCCCGAATTCCAAAATGATCAATTTCTGTTGAAAATCTACCTTCTGAAATCATCAACGAAGACTTGGCTTTATAAATATCAGTAAGCAAAGCTTTCATTTTAAAATTTGCTGTTGGCCAAAGCGTATTTGAAAAATAAAAAGCGAATGTGCCAATCAAAATCATTACCATAATAAGTGGTCGAGACATTCTCAAAAAAGAAGTGCCACTGGCTTTGAGTGCAGTTAATTCTAAGTTCTCTGCAAGATTTCCATAAGTCATTGTAGACGAAAGCAAGACAGATAAGGGCAAAGCCATTGGAATAACATTAGCACTGGCATAGAACAACAATTCCGCTATAACATACCAATCTAGTCCCTTGCCTAATAAATCATCTAGATACAGCCAAAAAAACTGCATATCAAGGATAAAAACCAATAAAGTAAAGGAAAGAAAAAATGGACCGATAAAGGACCGAAACATCAACCAATTAAGTTTCCACATGCGCTTTAACTAATACAGACTTTGATAATGATGTACTGTCGCCTGAGTGTTAACGAATTTATACGCGTTAAATTATCTAACCTCCAACTATTGATTTAAGCGCAGCCACCTGACTATCCCACAACAATTTAGATTCATCTAATTCATCTTCTTCTGAAAAATCTGTAACAATCAAAGCGACTTGCTTCGTCATAGGGTCAATTCGGATACTGAATTCAAAATAAAATTCTGGTTCATCGTCTTCCCATCGAAAACGAATTGACTCGTAATTTTTCTTATTCACTAATGTTGCAATTTCCTGACTTCCATCCCAAAAGAAAGTATACATCCCATCCTTGCTAATATTTACATCGTCACAAAACCATTCAGATAACCCCCCTGGCGTACTAATGCAATTAAATAAAATTTTAGACGACGTATTAAGCAGGTATTCATGTTCTTGTTCTATTCTAGCCATCAGTAGATTTTGAAAATGGTAAGCCGCCAATATACCAAAAAAAGTACGCGAACAATAAAGACTTTAAAGAAATATTGAAAAGAATTCCACATAATATTCTAGCCGAAAAGTGCATTTATAAAGGAACACAGATAACACGTAGGTTTTTATCAAAAATTTGAATCCAAGGTCAAGTTGCAATTATTGTTTCGAGACACAAAATTATTTTTATATTTGCCGCCTCTTGGCGCGGTAGCTCAGTTGGTTAGAGCGCAGGATTCATAACCCTGAGGTCGGGAGTTCAAATCTCCCCCGCGCTACCAGAAACCCGAATCGAATCGATTCGGGTTTTTTATTCCAGATTGAGTAGAATTGATGCCAACGAAATGGGGAGATAGCAACTAGGATTACGCTGCAATACAAGATGTCATAAAAAATTCCCATCCCATTCGTTCGAGAGAAACGAGTATCTATTTCCCACGCAACTACGATTCGGACCTGCAAATTCAAGCTTTTTTAATTGCAGATTGAACCAAAAAAATGAGGGAAATCATCTCTACCAGATCTCTGAGGCGATTCTATATCGACTTTTAGCTAACGGATTCATGACAAAAAACAAACAGGACAACCAATCACAACTATTTTCTTGTCTTACTATTATAATCGTCATCTAAGAAATCTCGATTCAAATAGAACAATGAAAAGTATGTTTCATTTCTGCTATTTTGGAAGACGGCAGAATACAGCATACTTAATTGACACGACTTTCAGTGTCCAAAAAATTAAAAACCATGACAGAACAAAATTTTGATAACCACAAAAACTTAGTTGCGGGATACCACTACATCAGTTTTTTCGGTATTGTGATTGCCATAATTGGATCCTTAATTTACCTGATTCTAACATTTCCTGAAAATATCTTACTATCATCACTCCTCTTCGTGATTTCATTCAGTTTGCTCATTGTATGGCACTATTCCAGGGCTTTTGCTGCCAAAGCTCAGGACAGGGCAATAAGAGCAGAAGAAAATTTTCGGCATTATATTTTAACGGGAAAACCGATAAGCGAAAATTTAACCACACTTCAAATCGTGGGCCTTCGATTTGCATCAGATGAAGAATTCGTTGCATTAGCTGAGCGAGCTCAGCAAGAAAAAATGAGTCAGTTAGAAATAAAAAAAGCCATAAAAAACTGGAGAGCCAACACCTACCGCGTTTAAGCGAGCAATTTTAAATTATTAGCATTAGCAACAACCGCCGCCATCATAGAAGAAGGTGGAGTCAGATATAAAAATGTCTGAACGATCAAGGTTATTTAAGTTTATAGCTGTTTTATCGCAGATTGCAATGGGCTGATTCTGCAAAAGTAGATGTCCCTTTTTATCATCAAATATTTTCTCTTCTCCAAAATAAATTGCCGTTTTACCTGTAAAAACACAAGGACCATCTTGAGGCATGGGGTCTTTTATAGCACAAACTTCAACACTTTCAATATAAATTAATTCCTCCGTATTGTAATGTTTTGGATCCAATATGCGA
>Ga0115568_10002186_pt1 | contig 13688 bp, 10 predicted proteins | sample COGITO_mtgs_1204_FD_87296 | JGI IMG/M metagenome (GOLD analysis project Ga0115568, IMG submission 87296) | Pelagic marine microbial communities from North Sea - COGITO_mtgs_120426 | ecosystem: Environmental > Aquatic > Marine > Epipelagic | place: Germany:Helgoland, sampling site Kabeltonne...
GAAAACATTAATCGTAACAGGTGAATAAAATATTAGACATGAAAAAAATATCATTATTATTAGGAGCCGGTCTAGTATTTCTAGTTAGCTCATGTACAGTAGTTTACCCAGGTGTTGCTACTAGTAACAAAATTGTAAAAACAGGCGAAGTAGAAGCTAAGTTATTTTTAGGATTGGGTAATGTAGATGTGGGTCTATATCAAGCAGCTAAAAACGGTGGAATTACTAAAATTGCTACTTATGATTACAGCGTAAGACAAGGTTTATTTACTACTAAGTACAAAACAATTGTAACAGGTGAGTACTGGTACCATTAAGGTCATGTTTTTATCCGATTGCAGCCATGCAAACTAAATTCCCTCAAATTGGCGACGTTAGAGGCTTGGGAGCTATGATGGCAATTGAATTTGTGAAAAACGGAGATCCGCGTCAGCCAGATGGTGACCTTTGCAGCAAAGTTGTAAAAGGTTGTGCAGAACAAGGCTTAATCATTATTTCTGCTGGTACCTACAAAAACAACATTCGAGTGTTGAGCCCTTTGACAATTAGCAACGATTTGCTCAACAAAGGTCTCGATATTATTGAAAAAGAAATTCGGAAAGCTACGCTTTCTTAACAGCGTACTTTTTTAAGATTTAATGCTTGAATGCAGAGGAATTGTTCCTTTGGATTCAGGCATTTTTTTTACCTTTTAATTTTTGGTAGATGGAGATACGATTATAGGCTGATCTATCAACTTCTTAGAAAAGGATTAAAATACAATACAATAAGTGCTTTGCCATTGGAAATAATTGTAAAGTTACTGCTGCTGCTGCTGCTGCTGCTGCTGCTGCTGCTGCAAATTTTACTTATTAAAAGTGCAAAAGACAAACTCTGTCTAAGTCTAGTGCTCTAAAGGTTCATTTGTTATGTCCAATCGGCGTGGTAAGTGTCATTGGAAGAGTAAAACTTAGCCATAATAAAAGAATGAGGTGTAGTCACACTTGATATAATAATTAGGGTAACTAGTGGAATGTATATTTCTAAGCCTAAAAAATATAATCCAGATAGTATAATTATGAAACCGACCAATGATATGATAGTGAAAGGCAGAAGAGTCTTAATAAATTCGCCATTACTTTTGACCTCTAAAAAATTTATCTCATGAATCATCACATGATATGAGTGGAGAATTACGAAAAACAAAGAGAAGGCAATCAGCGGATCTATCAATGCAAACGAGGTCGAAATAGCAAACAACAATAACAATTCCATTATGGCATTCTGAAATGAAATCTTTTTCTTAATCAGAGAATGGATAAAGTTTACTAATAGAATGACCGAGAAAGATATTATAAAGTACTTGGCATTCTGAATCAACCATATGAGAAGCTTGGGAATTCCAAAATATTGACTACTATCCTTTATCAAGGGGACTGCATTGCAATAGAAAAATATAAACAGTACTAAACTTCCCCAACTCAAATAAATTAAATTACTTGTAATCCAATTTGTAAATTTATAATCGATAAACTGAGACTGTCCAAAGTGATAACCTGAAATCAGAATAAAACCTAAAGCAGCTGCATTTGGAAAAAGATACCATAAAGCGGCATAAGCTATTATTGCTACTACATATTTGAAAATAAAGGGGCCTTTATTGACTTTTAGTTTTTTAAAATGTAAAACATCGTCTATAGCTCCATGAGATATCCCAATAGTTAGAATTCCGATTATGGATAGTACTTTTAAAACATTCGTCACTGTATCTAACTCTAAACTAAGCAACTGAATTGCCAGAAAGTTTAAGATAATGTAGATAAACAGTGATTGTTTCAAACCGAGTAGATGTTAAAAAAGGAGATGGATTACAAAAATCCATCTCCTTTAATTTCTAAATATTCAAATTGTATTGTTTGCTATTTAAGCACTAGCAGCACTTCTATTAGCTTCAGTCTGACCTATTGCAAGGCTATATACAACTAGACCAAAACCTATTTTGTTAATGGCATCGGCGATGTTATAAAACAAATCTACATTAGCTGAATCCCAACCTAATCCTGTATTTAACCAACCACCTGGCATACACATGTAACCTATAGGATAAATTGACCAACCAACAAGAACGAACCATGCTAATATTCTAACAGTCTTTTGGATGGATGCGTTGTTTGAATCTTTTGCCAATTTCGCAACTTCGCCTATCCAAGCAGTGTATAGAATGTAGATGTAACCCAGTGTTGATAATACACCGTAAATTACGGAATGTGATGAACTACCACCTTCTGGGTTGAAAGCTTCCCCTATGTATCCAAATACCAACATCCATACTGACGCTAATATTAATTTCCACAATAGGCTCGTTTTTGCACCGGCGGCTTTCGTCAATAAATAAAATTCAACACACATTAGAGGTACCGTTAATGTCCAATCGATGTAACGCAGAGCAGTAGGATTTTCTCCCGTCGCGAGATAGTAATCTCTCATGTAATAATAGTGGACAGCTGCAATAAAAGTTATCAGGGCTGAAACTAATAAGGACAATTTCCATTTATCTGAAACGCGGGACCTTTCAAAAAAGAAAAATATTGATGCGGCCATCATGGCCATGTATCCCGTGAAAAATGTAAAAGCGACAGGATCGTCTTTTGGTATTGTTAGAATTTCTAAAATTAACATAGCATTAGATTTTTAAATTAGAGAATTAATGATTATTATGTTTATCAAACATATGAATTAAAAATTGGTTTAACAATTGTTCTGTGCATTTCTTGGCTAACTTTATTTCTAGTCATTTGAAGAAGAGCACATAATAACGGATAAGAAGTAATAAGTCCTTTGTTATGTATACTCTTACCAGCAAGTATTGGTACACATTGAAAATTGAAAACATGAAGACTTTTTTGATACTGTCAACACTATTGTTTTTTTGCGGCAGCTCATTTGGACAAAATCAAAATATTTCTAATGGTAATATTTTTGATGGTGAACCATACCTTTCCATAAATCCTGAAAATCCAAAACATATGGTGGTGGCTTGGATGGGCTATTTACCTTTAACAAATGTTCTTATAAAAACAAGAGTAACATTTAACGGGGGGGCAAACTTGGAGCAACATAAACTCAATTGTACATGCAAAACCAGTTTACGGTTCTGCAGACCCGTCAATAGAATTTGACGCCTCTGGAAATGTCTTTTTATCATTTATTGATTATAGTAGAAGCATAGATTCCGGAGCTGTTTACGTTTCAAAATCAACTAACGGCGGATTAAACTGGGGAGCTGCTGTTGAAGCAATAAGTGCCCATTCTGACCCAGGGAAATATCCTATTGACAGACCTTGGATGAGTATAGACCACTCTGGTGGAGTAAATGATGGGAATATCTACGTAACCTCAATGTCTCCAAAAGTATTCGGACCAATTGCTCCACCATATCGTCCATATTTTGTGGTTTCTACTGATGGGGGTAGTTCTTTTAATCCTTGGGTATATTTGGATACCAATAATTGGTTTGCCGGAAATACAGTTGCTCAGCCTATGCCAACAAATTGTGTTAGTTCAAATGGAACATTTCATGCTATTTATCCAAGTTATCTTATTGTTCAGAGTTTCTTTGCAAGATACATTATCGCTTCAAGCAATGATGCTGGAAATAGTTTTACCTACCATACTGTTCTCAATCTTTCTTCTGGGATTTCAGATACTTTGTCAAAAAAAGGCTACTTAATCAGATCAAACCCAGCCAATGCAAATCATCTAGCATTTTTCTATTTAAACAAAGTGCATGGAGATATAGATGTTTTTATGAGTGAAAGTTTTGATGAAGGAGCCATCTGGACAAGTGGCATAAGAATAAATGACGACCCAATTGCAAATAACCGAATGCAGGATTTACTATGGGCAGATTTTGACGTAAACGGCAATTTGGTAGTTTCTTGGCGAGACAGAAGAAATGGTACAGATTCCACCTATACCACGTCATCAGAAATTTGGGGAGCCTACAGAAGTAAGGATTCAACCAGTTTTTCTGCCAACTTTAAACTATCAGATAACATTGTTCCTTACGATACCATACTATCCTTTTCGGGGAATGATTTTATGTGCATTAAATTAATGGATGATACATTAAATGCGGTATGGGGAGATACTAGAAATGGAAAGCTCAATATTTGGTTTCGACAGTTGTCAATGACCGGAACAACGTTGTTAACCCAAAAAATATCTTCTGAAAATATTCCTAATATTAGAATATACCCTAACCCTGTTAAAGCAATTGTCAATATTGAAAGTAAAAACTTACAGCAAATTGCAATTTATGATATGGCCGGTAATAAGATACTTGAGAAAGAAAATGAGAATTCAGCAGACAAAATGAAAATTAATTTGGAAAATTATAGTGCTGGTACCTACTTAATTGAGGTCACAACTTCAGAAGGAATTAAAACAACAAAAATTATAAAAGAATAAAAAAGCTTGGTAGCGCTTTCAGCCCAGATTAGCGGGATTGTTTAAAAAATAGCCGTATCTCAATTCAATTTAAAAAAGGCTTATTGGTTTAAAGCCTTCAGTAAAAAGCTTTTCCTAAACTAAACAGGAGTAATTTCATCAAGCGGATTACCACAAACCATTGAAAAAAAAATGTTGACTTTAACAAAAGAATTATTAAAAATCAGTCAAATTGAAATTCTTTAGTCCCTTTCTACTGCCAGATTTCCCATTAATTTCATAATAAACATTCGCTAAAAAATACTTCCCCCTGACATAAATGCCAAGGGGAAGTTCTTGAGGTATAGCTGTTTATTACTGGTTAAATTTAATCTTATAACCCAAGTTAAAAGAAATATCGTGTGTGTAAGATTCGCCAATATATTCGAAGGATCCGACTCCAAAATTATAATTCGATTCGAAATAGAACCCTTTGTACTCTGCCCCTGCTCCCAAAATAACTCCACCTGTAAGACGGCCGTCCATATCGCTTGCATCCATTTTTTCATTATACGCATAGGATTCAAATCCTCCATCAGACGAATTGTATTCGCTTTGCTCTAAATATCTAGCACTGGCTAAATAACCGGCAAAAATTCCTGTTCTAGCATACAATCTGAAGTCTCCCGTCAAGATTGCGGTATTCAATACAACCGGAAGATCCAAATAATTCATTTTGATTTTAGCCTCATTTGTACTGGTTTCCTCATAATTATCCCAACTACTTGCATAAGAAGACTCAGAAACAACTTTATAGCCCCTTTTTATGTATTTGAAACCTGTTTCTAAGGACAAACGCTCTCCAAGTTTAGACTCATAACCAATACCAACATTGTAACCGCTTATGTTTTTAGTTTCAAAACTCGAGTTATAACTCTCGCCACCCCAAGATTCATTTGCAGAAAGGTCGGATATTTCATCCTCCATCGTTGCACTTGATGTTGTAAAACCTCAATTAATATTTAGAGATTGTGCATTTGATACCAATCCTGTGAAAGTGAATAATGCTGCTGCTACTATTTTTAAATTTTTTTTCATAACTAATTGTTTTTGAGTGTTTTTGAATACCTCAAACGTAGATATGATTTGTGCAGCGGTATTACTGAATGACACAATACCATTATAGCTAGTTGCGATATACGCAAGTGCTCTTCTGATTTCACATTGTGTAAAAGTCAAATTCTTAAATTTGCTCTTTCCACTTATTATTGTGCTATCACATAATAATGGGTTTTATCCTTTCACATTGAACTTACATTTCGACATACTTACAGTTGGTGCTGGTCCTGCAGGTTGTATTACCGCTTTTCAAATCAGTAAGACCAATCCCGAGCTTAAGGTTGCTATCATTGATAAAGCTAGTTTTCCAAGGGATAAAAATGTGGCGATGCCTTGAGTGGAGATGTCATCAAACAATTGCATCGAATTGACGTTGATTTAGCTTTACGATTTAACGATGTAGCCGAAAAGCATCCCTTGAGTACCATTCGCTTTGTGGCACCAAACGATGTTCCTTTGGATATCGATTTTTTAAATCCCTCAGATCCAGAATCAGCTGCTTACGTATCAAAACGAATAGATTTTGACAATTTTCTTTTTGAGGAAGTGCAAAACTTAACCACAGTCAAAATTTTTCAGAATTACAAAGTACTAGATGTGCAAACCAATTCAGAATCGGCTATTGTTACTACTGATAAAGGCGTATTTAACGGTAAAGTTGTACTGGGCGCAGATGGCGCTCAATCTATTGTAAACAAGAAACTTACCTCTACAAAAATTGATAGAAAACATTACATGGCGGGTGTCCGACAATATTATGAGGGAGTAGATAATTACCAAACCAGTGCTACCATCGAACTGCATTTTCAAAAGGAATTGCTGCCCGGATATTTCTGGATTTTCCCTCTACCCAATAATCAATGGAATGTTGGATTGGGGATTCCCTCAGATGAAGTCAGCATAAATAAAATCAACTTAAAACAAAAACTAAACTCCATTTTAGAGCACCATCCAGTAATTAAAGAACGCTTTAAAAACGCCAAACCTTTAGAGGATGTTCAAGGTTTTGGTCTGCCATTGGGCTCTCGAAAAGTTACTTGTTCGGGAACTCGCTTGTTGTTGTTGGGAGATGCCGCGAGTCTTATTGACCCCTTCTCGGGCGAAGGAATAGCAAACGCAATTCGAAGTGGGCGAATAGCTGCTGACCATCTCACTCGCGTATTTCAAGAACAGCGTTTCGATGCTGACTTCAACAAAAGTTACCATAAGGAGATTTATGCTCGAATGGGTAACGAATTTAGGGTAAGTGCTGCGATGAAAAAACTACTCCGTTTCCCTTTTTTATTCAACTTAATGATAAATAAAGCCGCTAAAAATAAATCCTTACAAACCTTCCTAACCGCAATGATTTATGATCTCGATTTGAGAAAAGAACTTCAAAAACCGAAATTCTATTTTAAATTATTGTTTAATCGCTAGGCTGAATAGAATGGTTTTCAGGGCCTAAAACATTAGATCATTAACCTAGAGGAATTATTACCGGTAATTTTACAAATGCATCAATCCTTCACGCAGTGACATAAACGGAATTTCAGCGTACCTATAATTACAGGAATGAATACCTATTATTAACACATAAGTTTTCAATCCTTTTCAGTAGATTTACATTTCGTCTTTTTCAATGTACAAAAGGCAACGCTTAAGTCAATTGAGCGTTTTATTATTGTGAATTTTATGCGTCAATTGTGCCGTTATTTTCTGTTGATTTCTTTGCTTCTAGCTAGTGCTGTGCTGAGTGCTCATAATACAGGGTTTACGGAGTTTGAATTCATAAAAAACCAAGGGCAATGGCACAAAAATATTGAGTACAAAGTCCAACTTCCCGAGGGTAATATTTACATTGAGCAAGGACGACTTAAATTCCATTTGGCGGATATGAGTGTGGTTAGTCAAATTCATATCGGAGATTATAAAGGCGATTGGAAAGATGCCATGATCAAAAATCATGTGTACAATGCCAATTTTATTGGCGCTAACACCAATTGTCAAATTGTCCAAGAAGATCTTCAAGAAATGTATTACAATTACTACTTGGGGAACGACAAAACAAAGTGGTCAAGTGGAACTCCTGCAAGTCATGCTGTGCGCTACAAAGCTCTTTATCCTGGCGTTGATCTGCTTATTTTTTCGCATGAAGGTGGCATTAAGTACGAATTTCATTGTGAGAATTACGCTGCTGCTCAACAAATTCAAATTGAATACGAAGGACAAGATGATTTAAAACTAAAAGACGGAATTTTTACGGTGTACACCAGCTTAGGAGACGTAAGTGAAAGTGCTCCTATTGTTTTACATTCATCGGAATCAAATAACGATACCCTCTCCGCCAAGTATTCACTTTCCAAAAACGTACTGACCTATGATTTGAAAGTTGAAGACAAAAACAAAAACCTTCCGATTGTAATTGATCCTGACCTTATTTTTTCTACCTATTCTGGCAGTACGACTACCAATTTTGGATTTACTGCGACTTACGATTCAGAAGGCTTCTTATACTCCGGAAGCCTCATCTTTGGAACGGGTTACCCTACTACAACTGGTGCGTTTGACCAATCCTTTAACGGAGGTTCAAGGGTGTTTGGATTGCCGGGCTGTGATGTTGCTGTCACTAAATACGATACCTCTGGTACTAAAGCGATTTTTTCGACCTACCTGGGCGGATCTGGCGATGAAATGCCTCATTCCATTGTAGTTAATAGCCGAGATGAATTGTATGTGTATGGCACAACAGGGTCGCAAAACTTCCCTACTACTGGAGCGGCCTACCAAGACACTTTAACCAATCCCAATGCAGCAAATTCAAAAACCTTAGAGGTTGCTGTTGGCTATTTACTGGGTTGCGACATGTTCATATCAGCATTTCAACCCGATGGAAGACAATTGTTGGGCAGCACTTATGTGGGTGGTAGTGAAAATGATGGTATAAACAACCCTAGCCCATTTGGATTTGGCAATCCTAGAGTATTAAATTACAACTACGCAGATGTTGCTAGAGGTGAAATAGATATTGATAAAGATGATAATATTTATATTGTCGGCTCAACTCGGTCCACTGACTTCCCCATAAAAGGAAACCCCATTTACCCTACCTATAGAGGTGGAACTCAGGACGGAATTATTGTCAAGTTTAAACCTCTGCTGGATACGCTTATTTGGAGCAGTTACTTTGGAGGCGCATTTTCAGATGCCATTTATTCCCTAGCATTTCGAAAAAACGGAAACATAACCATTGCGGGAGGAACGACTTCTTCTATTCTTTTTCCTTCGGGTTCCCTAACAGGCTTCACTACTTTTCAGGGTGGCCGAGCAGATGGTTTTGTGGCAGAAATAAGGCAAGACGGTCAAGCGGTTGTTGCCTCCACCTATTTTGGAAGCAGAGAGTACGATCAAATCTATTTTGTGGAACGCGATCGATACGACAACGTTTATGTTTTTGGGCAAACCGAAGACGCATCGAGCAGACTGGTTCAAAATGCACAATACGCCGAACCGACTGCAGGCCAATTTATTACCAAGTTTACTCCTGCGATTGACTCTATCATTTGGTCCACTAAATTTGGAACACCTGTAACTTCAGGTAATGCGAGGCCAAACATATCTCCTACCGCCTTCTTAGTCGATTTGTGCAATTCCGTTTATTTATCAGGTTGGGGTGGCACTACCAACGCTGGAAATGGAAACAACTCGACCATAGTTACTGGTATGGACACCACACGAGATGCATTTCAACCCACAACAACAGGAAGCGATTTGTATTTAATGGTTTTAGCCGATGATGCTAGCCGATTGATTTACGGTTCCTTCTTCGGTGGTTCATCTGCTGCAGAGCACGTAGATGGTGGAACCTCGAGATTTGACCGCAAAGGAAAAATCTATCAAGCAGTTTGCGCTGGTTGTCCAACTGCTTCGCAGCCAAATGGATCCAGTGATTTTCCAACAAAGCCAAATCCGGGCGCAGTTTCAAATCTAAACAGAGCCAGTGGAGGTTGTAATAATGCTATTTTCAAAATGGACTTTCTTCTGCCAGCGGTTGTCGCCGAATTTCAGTTACCAAGAACCATTTGCACCAACGATAGCATACAATTACGCAACTTATCTTTAGAGCAAAAATCCACCAACTACAAATGGTTTTTCGGAAATGGTGACTCGTCAGAGCTAAAAACACCCAAAGTCAATTACGATTCGGTTGGCACCTATGAAATATTGTTGATTGTTTCCGATTCTACATCCTGCAATCTTAACGACAGTATCACAAAGAAAGTAACCCTCATTGATCCAGTTTCTTCAACCCTTCCCAACGATAGTATTTGCATTGGAGAGTCAATTGTACTTGGAAAATCAAACCCAAGCGAATTTAGCTACAATTGGTCACCGGGAAATCTATTGGATGATTCTACTAAAATAAACCCAAGCACTTCTCCCACTGCTCCAACTCAATTTATACTGCTAATCGATAACGGTATTTGCATAGATACCAATTACCAATTTATTCAAGTAGATTCCTTTATTAGAGCCGATTTCTTGATTCCAGACTCCATTTGCACCCCTGATACTATTAGCCTTGCAAACCGCAGTAATGTGCTAGTTGAAACTGCAATACGCTGGGATTTAGCTGGAGGCTCCTCAGATACGGTGCTTTCTCCAAATTATACCATTATTAAACCTGGTTTTTATGAGTTCCTTTTGGTGTTAACTGATTCAAATTCTTGCAATCAAGCAGACTCCATTAGAAAAACAATCGAGGCAAAATCCGATACTACTTTTAAATTGAAGGATATATTAATTTGCAATAACAGCGCATTACCGATAGGATTGCCCCCTGATACTAACTATGTTTACAATTGGAGTACTTCTTTGGGCATTAGCGACTCTACCGTTTCAGATCCCTTGGGTCGAACTTTAGTAGATACTACTTTAAAACTATTCATAAATAAAGGAGTTTGTACCGATACCGCTCTGCAATTGCTGCAAGCAGATAGTATTCGGATTTCAACCCACAGCGATACGGTAATTTGTTCCAATGTTCCTTCGCTTGTGCTAGACGGAAAACATTTCGGAACCGGAACGCTCTACCAATGGAGTTCGAACAATACGTTTGACGATCAATTAAACACCTCTATTTTGGACAGTACGGCACGGGTGTTTTATGGTTCTTTGTTTGAGAACACCTATTATATGCGCTCTGTTTCGTCCAGGGGGTGTAATGCTTTTGACTCTACAAAAGTTTTCGTTAACGACTTCGGTATTCGCGTTTCTGACTCGATAAGTTTGTGTTTAAACGACACAACTACCCTTTCTGTGGTTAGTCTAATCGAAAACGACACACTTAATGTATTGTGGACTCCTTTCAAGGATATTTATGGTCCAAACGACACGAGTAGCATTAAAGTTAACCCGAGCGAAAGCCGAACTTATTTTGTAGATGTTCAAACGGCATTTAACTGCAGAGCTTCTCGAGAAGTGTATGTATTTGTTTCAGATATGGACTCTTCCACCGCCCTGCTCACAGGTTCAAGAGACACCATAGTGAAGGTTTTGAATTCAGAATTGAACGCTGAGCCCAAAGGCTACTCTTACTTTTGGTCGCCAACAAAGGGGTTGAGTGATCCAAGATCGGACAATCCATTTGCAAAACCAGATACAACAACAACCTATACGGTTACTATTGTCGACCCCGAAGTACCACAATGCACTGTACAACGAAATTTTAAAGTGTTTGTTGAAGAACTATTTTGCGAACCTCCTTATGTCTTTTTACCAAATACCTTCACACCAAATGGTGACGGGAAAAATGATGAGCTGCAGCTGTATGGAAAGTACATTGACGAAATGAATCTCCAAATATTTAATCGCTGGGGAGAATTGGTTTTTGAAGCAAATGATCCATCCGAAACTTGGGATGGAAGTTATAAAGGAAATGAAAATTGGCCTGAAGTATTTGTTTACCAGTTGTACGTTAAGTGTATTGACGGTCAAGAATATAAAAATAAAGGCGATATAACAATTGTGAAGTAATTTTGAATTTAAAAAAAGTCATATTACTACTGTTTCTCACCAGTTCTGTGCAAGTATTTTTGCAAGGCCAAGACATTCACTACAGCCAATTTTTATACTCTCCCCACAACCTAAATCCGGGCATGACCGGTAATTTCGATGGCAGGTATCGAGTGGCTTTTAATCATCGTCAGCAATGGCAATCGTTTATTAATCCCTACCAAACTACTTCAATAGGATTGGATGCGCGCGATTTTTTAAATCTTAAAAACTTTGGGCTGGGTTTAAACTTCTTTTACGATCAAGTTGGCACAACAAACTTCAAAACCCTTCAGTTTAATATACCAGTTTCTTACCGGATAGGCATTACAAAAGACAGTGTGCACAGCATAACCCTTGGCGCACAGGCTGGACTTGAAAGCCAATCCTTAGATGGTAGTCAATCCACCTTTGGCTCACAGTATAATGGCAATCGATACGATGGCGACTTAGCTGGAGAAAACGTTTCTGGAAGTAGTGCTCGAAATGCTGTATTCGCAGCTGGAGCGGTTTACAATCTCGATATATCACGAAATTTAAGATTCAAGGCAGGAGTAGGCATTTACAACCTTAATCAACCTGACATTGCATTTACCAACGGTGCTACAGGAACCTTAGAACGAAGATTCAATTACCACGCGGGAGCAACCGTTTACCTAAGTCCAGTATGGTTTATTACACCTGGCATTATTCACTCCAACCAAGGAGAATTTCGAGAAACGGTTTTCGGAACTGAACTCAATTACGAGTTTGATGCTGCCCCTTACCGCTACCGCGCGCTGTTTTTAGGCGCATGGAATCGGAATAAAGATGCAGCGATTGCTGATATTGGATTTTATTACAATTCATGGCGCGTAGGCTTTAGCTATGATGTTAATTATTCTCAACTCGAAACCGCCTCAGCAAACCGCGGTGGTTGGGAAGTTTCAGTTATTTATATCTTGCGCGAATTGCTTCCAAAGCGTAGCAATTACAAGTATTGCCCAAACTTTTTATAGCGTGAATTTCAAAAAAGGCTTTCTACTTTCCTGCTGCACTTTTTGGATGGCGATGTGCTTCGCACAGTCCCCTATTCAATGGGCTAAGTTTGGCAATATGGCTTTTGAAGAAGGCGACCTTTACGCTGCAATTGAATACTACGGAAAAGCCTACTATGCCGACACCACTCAGCTACAAAACCTCATGAAATTGGCCGATGCTTATCGCCTAAACAACAATTACATAATGGCCGAAAAGTCTTATGAAGAAGTGTATTCTAGGCCTACTCCATCACTTTCTAGGGCAAATTACGGAATGAGCGCCTATTGGCTGGCACGTATGCAACAGTCGCAAGGCAAGTACGAAATTGCTGGTAAAAACTTTGAACGCTATGCCAATTACGAAGCACAAGCGGGCTCGTTCTTTTGGAAGGATGCTAAACAGCAAATAACTTCGTGTGAATGGGCATTAGAGAACATTAGCGACTCCAATGAGGTGGTGTTTACCAACACTAATTTCGCGAGTAATTACGCAGATTTTGGAGGGACATTGATCAACGATACCACCCTGCTGTATTCTTCCTTGCGCTTTCTAAAAAAGGACAGCACACTTAAAGTAGCTAAGTCAGAACGGTCTAAGAAAGTACAGACTATCGGTGCTCGGCAGCTAGATTCCAACTGGACTAGAGCAGCCAGCTGGGATAGCCTTTTCAACGTAACAAATGCGCACATAGGAAACGCAAGTTATTTTGCAGATAGCAACTGGCTCCTCTATTCCGAATGTTCGGATTACAGCAATTGCAAGCTAAAATACCGACAGTGGAAAAATGGACAATGGAGCGAAGCCATTGAATTACCTCCTACCATTAACCTTGAAGGTTTTTCAGCAACACAACCCACCATGGCTATTATCAAAGGCAAACCTACCTTGTTTTTTGCATCTAACCGACCACAAGGAAGAGGCAACTTAGACATTTGGTACTCCACCTACGAAGTGCGCTTAAAAGGCTTTAAATACCCCAGAAATATGGGTAAGAAAGTAAATACAGCAGGCAACGACATTACCCCTTTCTACTCAGCCGACAGCAATCAACTCTATTTTAGTTCTGACTGGTGGGAAGGTTACGGCGGTTACGATGTTTTTAAAGTTGA
>Ga0115568_10002195_pt1 | contig 13639 bp, 11 predicted proteins | sample COGITO_mtgs_1204_FD_87296 | JGI IMG/M metagenome (GOLD analysis project Ga0115568, IMG submission 87296) | Pelagic marine microbial communities from North Sea - COGITO_mtgs_120426 | ecosystem: Environmental > Aquatic > Marine > Epipelagic | place: Germany:Helgoland, sampling site Kabeltonne...
GTCTCCGGGTTGGAGGCCACTGAGTGCAAACATTTAATAAGTCGCATTTGTAATCAACTACAGTTCGGCAAAGCCTACGAGTACAAAGTGGTGCGATACGCCCTTAACATCAGCCACGCTATCCAGGAAACCGGTATTCTCGATTGCAAAACCCCCTCTGCGGTCAGCGCGGGAATTATTGTATACACAGCGGACATTCTCGGTGTGGAGTTGTCTAAGTACCACGTTTCCTCCCTGGTGGACGTATCGGTAGTGACGATTAACAAAATCATTAAAGCAATTTCAGAAAATAGTACCATTCTCAAACAACATATGATCGTTTGAAACCGCGCAAACGGTGACGCGACATGTTAGACTGCTGTCTTTTCGCCTTATAACGAGGACCGAGTTTTTCCGGTCATTTTGGAAATTCATCCATCCACATGGTTGCGTCTCCGTGCAAGATATACCGAACGGTATCACGTACACATACCGATTGGGAATGGAATGATTATGCAGATACCGAAACTTATTGGCATCCGTTAATGCCCCCCCTATCACCGAACCTTTCAAAATTAACGTAAACGTGTCCATTTTTAAAAAACCGAATCGATTATTAACCGAACTTACGGTCACTATCAGATACGACACGGGTCCGGTAAGGTCGAGCGGAAAATGCATAATGGTTGTGTTTATTTCAAATTGTTCGTAGGACTCTTGTACGGTTTGAAACAACAGTCGTCCGTCTTTTGTCTTAAACAACAGTCGTTCGTCAGGGCTCAAGTGAAACCCGTCATACATCAGTTCGGCGGTCATGTCGAAGACGGGGTTGGATGGGGGGGTTAAGCGCACGCGCACGGTACCGTTCCCCGCCACCCCCATACGAACGCCTATACTTTCGTTTCTATGTAATATGATATCGGCGCGAAACTTGACGCGTACCTGAAACTCGTCGGACAAAAATACCGGATAATATTGTTTGTCGTTGTACGAGGCCATGAACGGGATGGGTACATACAACTTTCTAGACCTCCCGGTCAGACTGTATCGTGTGTTGCAATGACCCACCATATGGTCCATACCCACTCGTTTGGAACGAGAAGTGTTTAAGAGGAAGTGTGTCATCAAATAATGGCCCGTAAAACTAGCCAACTCACGGTCGCCGTTGACGATGACAATCGTATCGATTACCCCAAAACCCGTGTCGTTCATGTAATAGTGTTCGCTTTCGAGCGGAGGGAGCGTCAAGCTTAAAATTAAGTTACCAATCATCTCACAACGTTGTTTATCGACGCTAAATATTACCGTCCGATCTAGCCCAGAAACGGACGGTTTAACCACCAAAGGCTCTTTGTCGAAGCGAGTGTGTTGTTTGTACGTGCTTTTGAATAATTCATTTAAAGAGTCGCCTTCTTGATCATACAAGTAATCGGTCTCCATTGTACTCCGTGCATTCACCTGCATCATCGAAGCGACTCCCGCACGTCCGTTGATCGCGTTCATTACTTTTCTTGATTAGAAACAAATATGAATGAGCACGACGTGGTACTGTTTCACAATTACAACATCCTGGTTGTCGATTCCGACCGACAAGACAAGTCCGATGATGACATGTCCGATGACGACATGTACGACCCCCTCGAACCCATCGAAGACGATATTTTCTCGGACGACCACCCGTGGGACACGCGCGTCAAGTCGTACCGACAACGACACGAGTTGTGGTTCAGCGAACAAGAGCTTGCGTTTTTTTTATCTGATTAGGTACATATTATGCGCTATTTCCAGATCCATTCCGTGACAAAACGTACAGAAATCCCGACCACGCTCTTTACGGGCACTCACAGTCAAGCGGCGCGAAAGGCCATGACGGCGCTGTGCGAAAACCGTGACGCGTGCACGCTTACGATCGCCATGCGCGAAGTCAAACGCGTAATGCGCGACGGCGAGTTTATAGCCGTTCCAGTGCTAGATAGTGACAATATACACGTAATTCGAAAATATAAAATTAGGCGTACAAAGAACGACAATGATGTCGTCTTTAATGGCGTTACACCCGTGACATTTCGTTACAATACTCAAATTATCGAATCCTTTGGACGTGTATTGTAAATCACTTAAAGAATGTTATTGTTCATAGTAAAGCAGAACATGGCTAACTTTATCAAGCAACTTGATAACGACGGACTCCTTGGGGCTCTTCGTAAATACGACGATAAATGGAACTTTGAAGTCGACCAGTCGTGTATCATTCAAGTCATTCAGACAAAGTTAAATCTGAATGACTTGAAGGACTCTGACAATGTCCAATCTGTTTTTGACAACACCAATACCATTCTTATCGCGATCGGTTCGGAGCTCAAAGCGCGTGGAATGATCGACACGAAGGATAACGTAACCACGTTGGTGGACTATAACCGTCTTCTTGAAAAGGTCCATTACGCTAAACAGTTGGTCCTCGATTATGTATATTACGAACGCATAAAGGACACACATGATTACAACGCGAATATTGACACCACAATGTTTAAGTTTGTCCCCGTGGTGTACGACGACCTCAAGCCGTACCAAAAGCTGCTATACAAACTGATCGACCATATGGACCGAAACGAGTATCGCCGCGTCGGTGAGATTTGCTACGAACAAATTATGGCGAACGGGCATGGTACGCACGCGTGGAAAGAGAAACAACCGATCATCGACATCATTAACTCGACTTGCAACATGGTGACTAACTTTGGTAACTGGACAATGCTGACGTCCGGGAAAGAACTCGACAAGCAGATTACGGACCATCTTAGTCGTACGAAAGACCCGCGCTTTCCAACGCTCGTCAAAAATCGTCACGTATTTGCATTCAAAAATGGAATATATTTGGCAAAGGCTGGTGACTTTACCGACCGGTTCATTTTTTACGGTTCGGAGGAGTACAAAGCAATCGACAAGAACGTAACCGCGTGCAAGTACTTCGATATCGATTTCGAATACACCGACAACGGGGCTGCTCCGGAGAACCTTTCAACACCTGTGCTGGATTCGGTTTATACGTACCAACATCTGACACCGGAAGTCATCGAGATCAACAAGATGTTGCTCGGGCGTATGTTGTATGATGTGGGCGAGATGGACAATTGGCAGATTATCCCGTTTCTTCTCGGCGCGGGCGGTACAGGCAAGTCGACCATCAATAACATCGTTCGCACCTTCTACGACCATTCGGACGTGGGTATTATGGGAAATAACTACCAAAAAACCTTCGGACTCGCTGACATTTACGACAAGTTCGCTTTCGTCGCACCGGAGATCAAACGCGACTGGGGGATCGACCAGGCAGAGTTTCAAGAGATCGTGTCCGGTGGTACCTTAAACGTTAACATAAAACATAAAGCGTCCGTGAAATGCACTTGGACCGCCCCCGGTATGCTCGGGGGCAACGAGAACCCGGGGTTTGTCGACAACGCGTCGAGTATTCAACGTCGCGTTGTGGTGACTCGGTTCGACGAAAAAGTCACGCACGGGGACCCGTTGCTCGGAAAGAAACTCGAGCGTGAGATTTCCGCCATCATGCGACAATGCAATTTGTACTATCTCAAGTACGCGCGGCAGTTTCATTCCAAAGACATTTGGAACGTGCTCCCGGACTACTTCCTCGAGACACAACGCCTGATGGCGGCCGCGTCGAACGCGTTGTTCGCGTTTCTTGATAGCGACTGCGTGGAATTCGGAGAAGGGTCGTACATCCCGATGGACGAGTTTTTCAAACGCTTCAACATGTTCTGCTCCGAGAGCAACATCACACGGCCCAAGATAAACGTAGACTTTTATCGAGCACCCTTCTCCAAGTACAAATTGGAGGTCCTTTCAAAGTGTACCAAGAAGTACCCCCAAAAAGGAGGGCGTACGTACAAAAACGTATCGTTTATCATTGGGGTAGATCTCAAGGTTTCGGACGAAGAGTTTGACTTTTAAGCATTAATGATCGGAAAATTGAAATGCATCAGCGAGTTTTTGCTAGTTCGCTCGCACGTGTCGCGATATGGCCTTACCGTCGGTCTCTTGTAATTCCAGCCCGACATACGGATGCATTTGTTGTTTGGGGTCGCTGACTTTAGGCTATAATACGGGTCTGGTACAAATATTTCTCCGTTCACTACCCCACTTTCCAAAGGCTCGGCCCTCTTTTCCCACTGGACAAACTCTTGTGGTTCGACATCACATGGTTGGGGGAGCAGGTACGTGTGGTTCTTCCATCCTCGGGATGTGTTGTTCCCCCGGAGTGCCAGACACTGATTGGTACCCACCAGCTTAAACTTCTGTTTATTTGTACCCGGAATGTCGATACTCGTCCAATGATACTTCTCATCCGTCGTGTCGCATGGAATCGTCCATGCGGAGCACTGTTTCCTAGGCAATCTGTCTTCGGTGTAGTTTGGCATCGAGGGATTTAACAAACACTTATTTGCCCCGTCGGTATCCGCTTCGCATACGTACCCATAACTGCACTGGTCCTCGATAGGACCCCCCTCGATCGGGTTGCACGGGTCTTTGTATTCCCCTTTACACCCGTATCCCACTGGAGAGGGTTCGAGAGCACCGTTGTCGGTAAGTCCGATACATCGACCAAAATGGCGACTGCGAATGAAGAAACGATCCCCTTCTTCGATTTCGCCAAGATTCGTACCCGGAACAGGAACCTTGTCCGCGCCCGGAACGTTCGCCATCGTCCGTCGTCGGAGACACTGGGTTGTGCCGTCACTTCCTGGGCGACAATCGAGGCCGCTCGCACAGTCCTCTTGTGTAGCACATGCTTCTCCATTTCCCTTTTTCCGTTGCGCTAACCCCGCTATGGGAACAAGAATGACCGTATTTTCGTCTTCCGCGCTTAGCTCGCTTTCGACATCGTCTTCCGCGCTTAGCTCGCTTTCGGCGTCGTCTTCCGCGCTTAGCTCGCTTTCGGCGTCGTCTTCCGCGCTTAGCTCGCTTTCGGCGTCGGCTAAAGCAACAGGCGTCTTGGAATCGAACGATATGTATCCTTTATCGTATAGTATATAACCAATCACGATTGCTATAATCAATATAACAACGGCAACCGCCGCGCTCATATGGGTATTTATTATATTTAAACATATATTTTAATGAAAATAAAATGTGGAGATATCGTGTTTCTTCCTTTTTTTGAAGATCGGTTCGGTGAAATCGGTCCTGGGAAACATAAATCAAATGAGCACACAATATATGAAGTGTACCCACTTAAACCGACCGCAGATGGAATCGATACATTCGAATATGACACGGAGTCGTTGTGGATCGACAAAAAGAGCATCGCCGAACATTATACGGTCAAAGACCGGGAAGACTTTATACTCGCTTGGACGAGTTTAGGATTCGATACTATAATTACGGACAACGACATTACGTTTGCACGAATGTTCGAACACACCTTCGAACCCGATCCGGAGACCGATTGTAAAGAGTCTTTATCGTCCGTTTCTTCCGACGACGACGACGTCCGTTCGAACGACACCTACTCGACGCTATATTCAGAATCGTCTACGGACTCGTTTGTGGTGACGGATACCGAAGAAGAACCCCTTAAACCGGAAATTTGTGAGTGTTCGTTTTGCGACACCTCTTCTACAAGCCAGTGGTTCGACCGACAATGGAACCCGCGTAACGGTTCGGAGGAACACCACATCAAGAACCTTATTCAAAATATTGAAGAGAAATACACTTAAAGAGACTTGTATATATATTTAATGAAGAATCATGGATCTCGTGAAAGAACGACTTAACACCACGTTGATTGAACCATATCAACCTGTCGGTATTGAATGGATGATAAATCGTGAAAAGGAGACACTCGTGTTATTCGACGAACATATGCCCTTTGGTGGAATTGTTGCGGATGAGGTTGGTTTGGGTAAAACCATTCTTTCCATCGGTACAATGTTGGGAAACTATGTGAATCGTACCTTAATTATTTTACCTAAAAGTCTTGTATGTCAATGGGAGGCTCAAATCAAACAGTTCACCTCCTTCTTAAAAGTGCACGTGATTCGAAAATCGTCTGACACCCTTACTCTCTTTGAAAACGAGCCTGGTCACGTGTACGTGATGTCACAAAGCCTTTTGAATCTTCGCAATTCCAAAGCGGGTACGTCAGTCGTTCACGACGTTGTGTGGGATCGTATCATCGTCGATGAAGCGCATATGCTACGGAACAACAAGTCAAAATTGTACGAGGCGTGTTCTTTGCTAAAGAGCAACGTTCGTTGGGCGCTTACCGCAACTCCCGTGATGAATCGAATGATTGACTATGTCAATATTATGCAGTGGATAGGTGTGTCCAAATTCTTATGCCAAGGTGAAAAAGCGTGCGTTACTAACAAATTCATCCTTCGTCGAACCAAAGAAGACGTCAAGGCGTACAATCCGACTTTAAAAATGAACGAGTGTGTCATGCAAGTCAAACACATTCCCTTTCAATCGACGGAGGAAGCCGACGTGTATCTCAAGGTGTTCAATCAAGAGCGCCGTATGATTCGTACCAAACTCAAAACAAACACCACGGACTTGTTGGAGCATTTGTTGCGAATCCGACAGATTTGCGTCCATCCTCAGCTATATTTTGACGGGATTGCGAAGAAAGATCCGAATAATATGGTTCGGTGGTCTCAATACACTACGAAGGTAAAAGCGTTGTTGTCGTGTTTGCGAAACCAACCCGCGGAAGATAAGAGCATCGTGTTTTGTCAATTCACCAAGGAGATGGACATCTATCAAGCCGTGCTTAACGATACCGAGTTCGACTGCGTGCGCTTGGACGGGCGCATGACCCTCTACGATCGTGACAAAGCGGTAAAGTCGTTTTGCAACGACCCGTCCATTCGGGTCTTTCTCGTGCAAATCAACACCGGGGGTACAGGCATTAACTTGCAAGCCGCCAATCGGGTCTATATTACCTCGCCAAACTGGAACCCCGCCTTGGAATACCAGGCAATCGGTCGCGCGCATAGAACCGGTCAGACAAAGACCGTGTACGTCACCAAGTTTTGCATTACCAGTGGGGACGCAAAAATTCCGTTCATCGAGGAGAACATTCTCAAGCTTCATCAGCGCAAAAAAGAAATCATCGCAAATATCCTAAATGACGATCGTATCGCCAATGATAAGATTGCCAACGAACCGTTTATGGCGGACAGCGCCGGGTCGCTCAGCGGTCGAGAAATACGAGCCCTCTTTAACATTCACCAGCTCAAAGCTTAAAAAAACATCCACTTAAAGAACACACAATTAATAAATAAACACAAGGATGAGGTTCCAAGTGATATCATGGGAATCCAACGATCACCTTATCGATGGTTCCGACGCGTTTTGTATCGATATGTTCGGTCGATGCGCGGACGGGAACTCGGTCGCCGCGCGTGCCAGTTTCACACCCTATTTTTTCATCGAAGTGCCTCGATACAGTCAAAAGCACAATGTGTATTCCGATCTAGAAAAAATGTTTTCCAAGCGTATCATGGACGAAATGAGTATAACTCTCGTGGATAGGAAAAAGTTTTACGGGTTTACTAACAACGCGGCGTTTCGTTTCGCAAAGCTCGTGTTCCAGTCCAAAAAGTCCTTCAAGTCGGCCGGTTGGGTTTTGTCAAAGTCCCGAAAGTACAAAAATGCGATATACGAGGCGAATCTCGATCCTATGCTTCGTTTCATTCACCTTACTGGCATCCAGTCCGCCGGCTGGGTCGAGGTCGAAAGTTACATGGATGCGGATCAGAAGGAGACATCTTGTGACTTGGAAATAACCGTCTCGAATTGGAAGAACGTCGTTCCCGTCGCGGAAGACTCCATCGCCCCCATTGTGATCGCGTCCTTCGATATCGAGACGTACTCACCGGACGGGTCTTTCCCCAATCCAGAAAGACCCGAATGTCCGGTCATACAGATCGCCACTACGTTACAAACATACGGTCAAAACGGATATACACGTCATTTACATACGCTGAACGAATGCTTGCCGATTGAAAACGTACAGATTCGCTCGTTCCGGACCGAGCGCGAGTTAATTACCTCTTGGTGTGACTTGGTGAAGCTCGTGGACCCGGATGTCTTGGTCGGGTACAACATATGGAAGTTCGATAACGTGTATCTTTACAAACGCGCGGACTTGCTTCAGATCACCGATATGTTCTGTCTGAATCGCTACCGTTCTCCGTCGAGACACTACAAAGCGGCCTTTTCGTCCGGTGCCTACGGAGACAACAACTACGACATGGTGACGAGCCACGGGCGTTTTCAAATAGACCTCTTGGAGCTTTACAAGCGCGAGCACAAACTCGTCAAGTACTCGCTAAATTTCGTCTCGGAACACTTTTTGGGAGACCACAAGGTGGAGATGCCAATCAAAGAGATGTTCGAGCGATACCGAAACGGCACTCCGGAGGATATGCGAAAGATTGGAGAATATTGTGTGAAGGACACCGAGCTCCCATTGCGTCTGATGGATAAACTCGCCAACATTCCAAACTTGGTCGAAATGGCGCGCGCGACGTACGTCCCCATGAACTTCCTCCTCGAGCGCGGTCAACAGATCAAATGCTTCAGCCAAATCACCAAGCAAACACAACTAGAAAATATGCTGGTACAGACCATTCAAGACGGCAAAACCAACGAGTCGTTTGTCGGTGCTACCGTTTTGGAGGCCAAAACCGGCGCTTATATGAACGCGGTCATCACAGGTTTGGATTTCGCGAGTTTATATCCCACAATCATGCGCGCGCATAATCTGTGTTACAACAGTATCGTATTGGACGAAAAATACAACAACTTGCCGGGAATTGAGTACAAAACCGTCGAATGGACCACCAATAAGGATTCTACTCATTTCAAATACACCTTCGCCCAAAGTCCGACCGGGATCCTACCAAAACTCCTCGAAACGCTCGCCAAGAATCGCAAACAGGCCAAAAAGGACATGGCGAACGCTACGGACCCCTTCATGAAGGACGTATACAACGGCAAACAGCTCGCGTTCAAGGTTTCGATGAACTCCATTTACGGATTCTGCTCCGCGTTCATGCTTCCTTGTCAAGCGATTTCCGCATGTGTCACCACCATCGGTCGCGAAATGATCGAACAAACCAAAAACTTGGTGGAACAATGGTACCCCAGCGCCGAGGTGGTGTACGGCGACAGTGTCACCGGGGACACGCCCTTGTACCTGGAAAAAAACGGCACGTATCAGATTCGGCGCATTGACGACTTGTTTTACGATTACCCCTATGCTCCCGGTCACTGGGCGGCGAAAGAGTACGCGACACCAACGGGCGTGCGTGTTTTTTCGGACCAAGGGTTTACCACAATCAAGCGTGTGATGCGACACAAAACGGAAAAGCGATTGTACCGCGTGATTACGAGCGCAGGAATCGTGGACGTGACGGAGGACCATAGCTTGCTTCTTCCCGACGGGACCCCGGTCGCACCCGGGTCCATCAGCGTGGGTACGGAACTGTTACAAAGAATACCGGAGGTCCATGAGGATCTTAAAACGATCATGGGTACCTATAACGGCGTGCCTGACACCCACGGGCGCGTCTACACGGTGCAAACGAAAAAACAAGCGACCGAGCTCATGCTTTCGGCACAAGCTAACGGGTATATTGGAACCACACTGGCGGTGCGGGACGACACCTTTGAAGTCGTGGTCCGTGCATCGCCTTTACCGAGGGCGCGTGTACGGAAGATTATCGATCTCGGCCGAACCATGGACTACGTGTACGACCTCGAAACGGAAAATCACCACTTTCATGTCGGACCGGGCAACTTGGTCGTGCATAACACAGACTCGGTCATGGTGAAGTTCGACACCAAGGACGCAAAGAGTGACCTCGAAATGCGGGAAATCTCGTTTAGACTCGGCGAAGAAGCCGCCGATCGCATTTCGAAAACATTTAAATACCCCATCGAGTTAGAGTTCGAAAAGTGTTACCAACCGTATTTGCTCTTTTCGAAAAAGCGGTACGCGGGACTGATGTACACACAAGTAGGAAAACCGGACTACATCGACGCAAAGGGCATTCAGCTCGTGCGACGCGACAACGCCCCGTTCGTGAAGGACATCTCGAAACAGGTGCTGAATATGATTATGTACGACCAAGACGTCCTCGGGTCCATCGACAAGGTACAAGACGTTGCGCGGAAACTGCTGAACTACGAATTCCCTGTCGATCAGCTGGTGATCTCCAAGAGCATGCGGAACGACTATGTAAACCGAAACCAACCCCATCTCAAGGTTGCGGAGAAGATCGAACAAAGAAATCCGGGCGCGGGACCCAAGTCCGGAGAACGGGTACCGTACATTATTATGGACAATGGTGAACGGCTTTTGTGCGACCGAGCAGAGGACCCCGTGTACGTCAGCGAAAAGGGGCTCGATAAAAAAGTGGACGTCCTGTACTATCTGACGAACGGACTCATCAGCCCGCTCGAGTCTTTTTACGACCTTTTCATGGACCATTCCAAGGAAGGGATCTTCGGTGAAATGATTAGAGCCTTTGAAAACAAGCGAAAGGGTCTCCGAAACGGAAGTACCTTGACTCAATTTTTCGAACGAACGAAGGAAGCGGAAAAGAAAACACCCCAAAAGAAAACGTCCGCAAAAAAGACAAACGAACCTCAACAACGAACGATCGATTTGTTCTTTTAAGCGTTTTTTGAGGTATTAAAAGTAAATGCGCGCGATTGTTATATCCGATTATTTTCACAACATTTATTCGGATTTCGGGGAAGATGGTATTTTATTTTGTTTGTTTCGATTGATAGGCCATTTCAATAACCCTACATATTTAAACATATGCACGCACTTTCCGCGCAAAAATGGAATCCTCAATCTTGTCAAGATGTTCTCTTTCAAGAACAGTACAAATACACGCGTGGAAACTACCATCGATCACATGAAAGGTATCCAGCTAGCATCCCCTCGTTTGGATCTGTTACGCGTTACGTTATGTGACGGTGTGGAATATTGGTTGGTAAAGGCGTTGATCGAACGAGGCGTACGCCCAAGCGTTATATGTTGCGATATCAACTTGTTTGAAAGGTCGTTGTCCGTGCCGTACGTGCCGCCGATTAAACGTAAAGAGGTCCTCGATGCGAATTACCGCGGGGCGTCCATCGCGGCGTTTCGATCGTTTCTAGGAAAGCACGGGTATGTTTACGTCGGTGTGTGTAAGCACGCGGTTATGGCGTATTTCGTTTTTCAGGCGTTGATTCCTAAACAGGTCACCTTTGTCGAGCCGAATATAGACCAGTTGCCAAGCGTTCGACACGCGCGAAGTATTCGGTGGACTCGTGTGTCGAAAAAGTTTTGGATTACCATCAAATAACCACCCGACGATGATTTAAAAAATAAAAAACTGAAATAAACAAAATGGACCCGTACTGGACGTCGGAGTTTCTCATGGACCTCATGCGACACGTTGGGGCGTGTCTATCGGACCGAGACGCGCGCGAACTCGTCATTTCCTTGTTTAGAACCAACAAAACCTTCGAATCGGTGCTTACGCAATTGCACACCGCGGACTATCACGCATTGATTAAAACGTACGAAGAGGTGCTTCGACCCAAGACAGGGGTCGACGTGTTTCCCGCGTCGTGCACCGAGACGCGTTTACGGTTCCTCGAACAAGAGCATGTCAACACACGGACCATTCAATCCAATTTTGTAGATCTTATCCGCGAACAACGCGCGTATATCGACAACGAATTAAAAAAAGCCAACAACGAGTCCGTAATCTAGGACGGGTCCAAATTAAGCTTCCATGCCGAAACGGGTTCAAGAACACAAAAACATAAACATTATTGGAAACAGGGAGAAAACCATTACTCGTCTGGGTGTGATGACACAAGTTGAAAGGCATTTGAATGTAATGTAATTAATTAATCGCGTTAATACAAATATATATAAATATTTACATATGTAATAATGGAAGACGCATTTACAAAGATATACCACACTAAAGTATGGGGGGATAACAATAACATTGGATATAGTGGTAGTAGCGGTCCCGGTAGTCGAGTCTTAAATAATATTACTTATGTACCTTTTTTTAAAAAACTTGTTAAAGATTTAAAAATCAAGTCGATTGTTGATATAGGATGTGGGGATTTTCAATGTGGTCATTTGCTTTACGACGATTTAGATGTAACGTATATTGGTTATGACACATACAAAGATGTAGTATTGTATAATTCTAATACATATACGAAACCGAAATATACATTCGTTCATTCAGATGTGTACACAAACAAAGATCAGGTTGTAAGTGGTGATTTGTGCATTTTAAAAGACGTTCTTCAACATTGGTGTTTGAATCATATATACACGTTTATGGATTATATAATCGAAAAAAACTTGTTTAAACATATATTGTTAATAAACTGTGAGAACCAATTGTCAGATGACACGGATATACATGAAATTGGGGCTTTCAGACCTCTAAGTTGTAATTATTTACCGTTAAAAAAATACAATCCTAAAAAACTTGTTAAATATCATACGAAAGAAGTGTCCCTGATATCAAATGTGGATAATTTAAAAACCGATAGATTTTCGATATGGTACATATTCGGACTATGGGACAAGGAAATGCCTGATATCATGAAACTTATACAAAAACACAACGCACAAATATGTCCTACGTTTGAATTCGCGTTATTTAACAAAACCGATATTCGACGAGAATTGGGTAATGAGGTTTGGGACACTATTGATACAAACGTGAAACGTAAGGTGGTTCTCGCAGACATTGCGCGATATTACCTGATGTGGAAAAAGGGTGGGTTTTATCTAGACACCGACGTACGTGTTAATCGTGATCTACAAGGAATTGTTAATTATTGTAACGAAACGGGTAAACACGTATTGTTGTTCACCGAACACGACCGTGCCGATCCGATGCGCATGGGTCCCAGAGAGAACAAGGCGCACACCCATCGGATTTACAATTGCATGTTTTGGTCCAAACCGAACGAAGTTTTTTGGAAACAATGTTATGATTTGGCAATGGCACGCGTCGACTCTTTAAAGAATGTCGAAGCGTGGACAGACATCGATATTTTATGGGCGTCCGGACCGGACGTTGTAACGACGGTGTTTCATTCCACCCAAGACAAAACCAACATACAAACAATCGATTATAAAAATACACAAACATTACTGACCCATTTACAAACGGGTACGTGGAGACGTAACTCGGATTTTATTCATTAGTAGTGTTTAAAATCTAACGTCGAAATAAAAACGTTGTTTGTTGGAGTGCATAAAGAATAAGAATTGTACGATTCAAAGCGAAAACAACAACATCCGTTTTCATACGTGATTATTTAAGAATTTATCTATATCATTTGAACATAACAAAGGTGTATTTTGTCGTCGTCCTAATGCCACCATTTTAAATGTAATAACATCTCTATCTGTTTTTCAGTAAATCTTCTCGAGACCCTGGATCGAAGACCTTAATAGTAAACATTACCAAATCGATATTTACATTTAATAAAAAAGAAATACGAAATATCACTTCCACGTCTCTATCTTTTCTGCGTTTCCGCGCATCAACGCGCTAATTAATTAAAACAAAACGGATACATATTCAATACA
>Ga0115568_10002200_pt1 | contig 13625 bp, 9 predicted proteins | sample COGITO_mtgs_1204_FD_87296 | JGI IMG/M metagenome (GOLD analysis project Ga0115568, IMG submission 87296) | Pelagic marine microbial communities from North Sea - COGITO_mtgs_120426 | ecosystem: Environmental > Aquatic > Marine > Epipelagic | place: Germany:Helgoland, sampling site Kabeltonne...
AAAACAATTCAATGGCATCGTCTTCGTTCCTTTCAAGATATTTTTAATGATGCTTTTGTTTTTTACAGGAAAGGCCTTGCTTTATTTGGTAAAGCATTCATTTTTATTTTCTTAATTTCTATTGTAACGGTTTATTTTGCCTTTATTCAAAGTGGATTTAAGGATTACGAATTGGGATGGACGGACAAGGTGCGTATTGCATTTAGTTTTAATGATTACTTCAATCCTTTTGTTTTTTGTGCGCATGCATTCCTGCTTGCCAGTAATTTCCTTGCTGTACTTCATGCACTGGTTACTTTCAGGCAAAAGGAACATGTTGTACAAGGATTTTCTTACTTTAAATCGTTTGTGAAGTTTTATTATAAGCAGGTTTTGAAGGTTCTTCCTGTCAGTTTTTTATTGTTGTTTTTGATTGCCTTTCTTCCCTGGTGGCTTCTTTTACTTTCCGTGTTTATAACACCTTTAATATTCCATTTAGCGTTACCTGGTATTATCGAAAAAACATCGTATTTCAAAGGGATTCAACGGGGCTTAAAAATTGCTTGGAATAGCTGGATGAAAGGGGTTGGTATCTTCACTGTCTTTCTGGTGCCCGCTATATTGTGTGCATTTTGCCCGACAATGATCGTTGAAATTTTCAAGACGGAAGTATTAGGGTGGTTTATTGAAACTCAAGCAGCAAGCCCAGAAGCAGTATACAACATTGTAGATGGTTGCTATTACACCATAATTATTCATCTAATATTGCCTTTATTTACGCTTGCTTTTGTCTTTCTGTATTATTCAACAGTAGAAAAGGAAGAGGCGTATGGCTTGTTTGAAAGATTGAAATCTTTTGGAAAAAATAGTCGATTGTATGAGACACCGGATGAAGGAGATTATTAGCGGAACATTACTATTCATAGTGGCAACTTTTGCTTTAGGGCAAAGTGCCATCGAACCAACGAATGAATTCGGTCTTTCACATCAAGAGTACATCAATGATGAGGTCAAAATTGTTCCTTTTGATAGAGAAGAATATGAGAGGATCAAAAAGCTAATGATTCTAAAGTCTAAAGGGCTTGTGGTGGCAGATATGGATAATATAGATCCTGATTTCGATCCAGAAAGGTATGTAGAAAATAATCCAAATGAAGAGAGTTATTGGCAAAGGAGTTATGACGCAGAGGACGGAGAATTTGTGGATGATTGGGATCGTTACTACGAAGGAGAGTATGGAAATTACGAGCGTTTTCGCAAACAGGATTACAAGGAAGTTCAGCGTTTAGAAAGGGAGCAAAGAAGTGTGCGCGAACGAAGTTTTAATCAATCTCAGAATAGCGGTAGCGGGCTTTTTCTAATTATCATGCTTTCTATTATTCTTGCTGTTGCAGTAGCGTATTTATTTTTCCAAAACAACAAAGATTCCTCCATTGTGAAAGAAGACATGGATGATCTAGCACCAACTGAAATTCCAAAATCTGAATTGGAAAGGATGTTAGAGGAAGCTGTTGCAAAAAAAGACTTTAGAAAAGCGATTAGGATATACTTCATTTTTATTTTAAAAGACCTAACGCAAAAAGAATGGATTGTATGGAATAAAAAGAAAACCAATTTGCTGTACATGAGAGAAATGAAAGGGAGACCTTTCTATAAAAAATTTAGAAAAGCAGTTAGTATATACGAGGTTGTTTGGTACGGAAAAAGAAGTGTAGCAGCAAACGAATATCATGAAGTAGAGCCCTTTTTTAAAAATATGCTTGAAGATTTAATAGCACACGACAGATGAGCAATTGGATGAAATATGGCACAGTTACGGCAATCATGGTTGTCTTCGTCCTTCTGTTTTTTTGGGTTGGGGCAGATGCTACAGAAGAAGAGCAGGCTGTCGATGAAAAAACAGAGCAGGAGCGAAGTGATAATGAACGCAATGCGTTTAATCCAAATAATAGACGACCTATACCAATCAATCCAGATGGCATGTTTTTAATCCATCATCTTTTTAAAAGCTATGACAAGGCTAAGAAGATGAAACCAATGCGCTCTCCGATTGCTGCCAATTTACCAAAGAAGAGCACCAATGCATTCCCTAATATTTATATTGTTTTAGGTGACGGCAGTTATCTGGATTACGAAGACGCAGACGAATTGTTGGCATTTGTTGAGGTAGGTAATGTCGCTTTTATTTGCGCGAATGACATTGGATACTCCTTAAAAAATCAGCTTTTTTGGGGAGACGAGTATGCCAACCAATTTGATGAATGCATGCATGTGAATTTTTTAAAGGATTCATTGTTGCTGCCAGTGTCTTACCATTGGCTTTATGAGTCAGATAACGGTGAGAAATATAAAGATTATTGGCATTTTTGGAATATAAAATCTTTAAAATACAATGATTATGCGGTAATAAGTGCTGCTACTATGTGTGACGACAATAGCGGAAAAGCCCATCCTATTTGTCTACGTATCAACATAGGTGAGGGACAACTTTTCTTACACACGGAGCCCCTGATGTTCATCAATAGAATTTTGATGGGCGATAATCAAAGCCTGGCGTATGCGGAGAGAGTTTTTAGTCATTTGCCGAGAGGGAATGTTTATTGGCACGAGCTTAATGGAAGAAATTCAAGGAAGTACTTAGCAGAAAAAGGAAACGAAGAATCAGCCCAGGGAGAGGGTGGAGGTAGCGGTACTTATGGTAAAAGAAGAGATAGCCCCTTGCAATTTATTTTGAGCTCTAATTCCTTAAAGTGGGCATTGTATTTATTGTTGGCAGGATTAATTTTCTATATATTATTTCAATCAAAAAGAAGGCGAAAAATCGTTTCGGTAGCGGAAAAACGTACCAATTCAACGGTAGAGTTTGCAAATACGGTAAGTCAACTGTACTACCAGGAGCGACGACATGATAAATTAATTAGACACCAAGAAGTGCTTTTCTTAGATTTTATTCGAGGTAAATATTATTTAAACACAACGAACCCAGACCATCAATTTATAGAAGGGCTATCAAAAAAGTCTGGGATAGACGAAAAGCAGATAGAACAAATTTTCAAGGCATTTCGTCATGCGAAAAAAAAGGATAACATAAACGATTCGTTTTTAATCAAATTGCATGAAAACCTTGATAATTTTTATAAAAATTGTAACTAATGAAAGATACTGAACAAAACAGTTCCTCCAAAGAAGAGGGGCAAACGGAAGGATTCAATTCGAAACAGGAGCATAAAATTCCGGATATCGAGAAGGCAGAAAAAGAATCAGAGGATACAGGAATCGATGATAAGACTGTGGAGAGCCCCCGTGCTGAGGAAAACTTCAAATCTAGTTTGATTGATCTTAGTCCAGTAACCAGTAAGGTTGAACAAATTAGGGCCGAGATGGAGCGATTTATAATTGGCCAACACGAAATGATTGACCTGTTGTTAATTGGAGTTTTCACGGGGGGACATATTTTGTTAGAAGGTGTTCCGGGAGTCGCTAAAACATTAAGTGCAAGGGTAATGGCTAAAACTATTTCCTCTGAATTTTCGAGAATTCAATTTACACCAGACATGATGCCTTCAGACATTATTGGTACTTCTGTTTTCAATATGAAAACGAGTGACTTTATGTTTAAAAAAGGGCCAATTTTCACCAACATTGTACTTATCGATGAAATAAACAGATCTCCAGCTAAAACACAAGCAGCTTTATTTGAGGTAATGGAAGAAAAGCAAATAACTTATGACGGAACGACCTACCCCATGGAATTTCCATTTTTAGTTGTCGCCACGCAAAACCCAGTAGAGCAAGAGGGAACCTATCGTTTACCCGAGGCACAGCTTGATCGATTTTTATTTAAAGTTAATTTAGAATACCCAACCCTTGAAGAGGAAAAAAGAATTCTTGATCGGTATAGAAATAGTGTTTCGGCTCCGGACATTTCTTCAATCAAAGCAATAATTAGCGCTGAAGAGATTAAATCTATTTTAAGGTTGTTAGAGCAGATTAGAATTGAAGACCAGCTTTTAAAATACATTGCAGAAATCACCCTTGAAACAAGAACTCATGGAAAGCTTTATTTGGGGGCTTCTCCAAGAGCTTCGCTTTCCATGATGAAAGCGTCTAAGGCGCTTGCGGCAATGCGAGGAAGAGATTTTGTAATTCCTGATGATGTGCAATATGTTGCGTTTCATGTGCTCAATCACCGAATCATTTTAACCGCCGAAGCAGAAATGGAAGGAATGACTGCTCAGAATATTATTCAAGAAATCATTCAAAAGATAGAAGTTCCAAGATAAATGTTTAAAGTCGTTAGGGCACTATATTTTACATCGAGATTTTACATCAGTCTCCTGATTGTCATCTTTCTTTTCATTGTCAGCTACAGTTATGCGCTGTTATTTCCCATTTCTCAAGGATTATTAGGCCTATTTTTAGCGCTAACAATGGTAGATGTTTTTATTCTCTTTTTGGCTAAAGGAGAGATAAAAGCGGAAAGAAAATTCAATAGGCAACTTTCTTTGGGTGATGACAATCACATCGAAATAATCTTGTCTAGTTCCTATACAATTCAAGTTAATACAGTTGTGATTGATGAATTACCTGATGTTCTTCAAATACGGAATAATCAAGAACGCCTTAATTTTCTTCCAGGACAACAACAGACGATATCATATTCGATAAGGCCCGTTCGGCGTGGAATATATAAATGGACAAAGGTCAATGTATTTGTTTCTTCAATACTGCAGTTTGCCGAACGTCGTTTTGCTGTAGGAGAAGACATAGAAGCCCATTGCTATCCGTCAATTATTCAAATGAAAGGTCAAGAGCTAAAGGTATTTTCAAAAACAGCCGTGTTTCAGGGTATAAAGAAAATTAGAAGGCTGGGTAACAACAATGAATTTGAGCAGATTAAAAACTATGTTCAAGGAGACGATTATCGAACCGTTAATTGGAAAGCTACGAGCCGCAGAGGGGAGCTTATGGTGAATCAATATCAGGATGAACGATCGCAGCAAGTGTACTGTGTGATAGATAAGAGTAGGTCCATGCGCTTACCATTTGAGGGAATGACGTTGTTGGACTATTCTATCAATGCGGCATTATCCATGTCAAATATTATTCTTCGAAAGGGAGACAAGGCCGGTCTGATTACATTCAGTGATAAGCTGGGAGCGCATTTAACTGCTGAACGAAACGCTGGGCAACTTTCTAAAATAATGGAGGTTTTGTTCCGTCAAAAGACTCAATTCCTAGACCCTAATTACGAACGACTGTACTATGGAACACGAAACTACATAAAAGGAAGAAGCCTTCTATTGTTATTTACCAATTTTGAAAGTGCTAACGCCATGTCAAGAACCATTTCAATTTTTCGCAGACTAAATCAGCAACACCTTCTAGTAGTAATCTTTTTCGAAAATTCAGGTTTAAATGAGCAATCTAAAATGGACATTTCGAATATCAATGATATTTATAAAAAGACAATTAGTGCCAAATTCGCATTGGAAAAAGAAGGAATTGTAAGAGAACTGAGTAAATATGGCATACAAAGTATTTTGACAAGACCAGAAAATTTATCAGTTGTTGTGATTAACAAATATCTTGAACTGAAATCAAGAGGAATGCTATAATACGAATTACTCCCGAAGATATTTAATGAAAAAAAGGGAGCACTAGAGGCTCCCTTTTGTCAAGAAATTTTGAATAGGAAATGGACGTTCAGTTCTTGCTTCCCAGCATCAATAAATCTTGCATGACGATTTCGGAAATGTATTTTTTATTTCCTTCAGAGTCTTCATATGGTCGTGTTGTTAACTTACCACTAATGCATACTTCTGCTCCTTTTTCAAGATAATCTTCTGCAATCTTAGCAGCCTTTCCCCAGGCTACAACGTTGTGCCATTGTGTTTCTTTTATTAACTCTCCTTTTAGGTTTCTGTAGGAGTCGTTGGTAGCTATGGATAATCTTACCATTTTCTTTCCTTCTTCAAATTCTTTGACCTCTGGAGCTAGGCCTAAGTTTCCAATTAGCTGTACTTTGTTTCTCAAATTTGTCATGTGTTTCAGTTTAAAATTAATTGTTATGTATGATGTCGCGGATATAAGTAAGATACTTTAGTCGCGGAATTTCAGTGTGATAATTGGTTGTTCAAATCATCGGTGCAAAGAAATGGCAGGAAAAACAATTGATTCGGTCATTACTCGATACTTAGTCGTTTGTAAACGCTTAAAACTGGCTATGCATCAGTAATTCAGTTTATTATGATTTTAAAATAAATAAATTATTCTTTTAGAAAGGGTAAAAGGATGGTCAGTTTTAATTTTTCACCAACTTAATGGTGTGCGAATATACAGGTGAATATACAGTTACTAGATAGATTCCTGATGACAGGGATGAAAGTCCGTCAATATGGTCAGAGTAGAAAATCTTTTCGGAATTTGATTCATAATTTTCCTTTATTATTTCATTCCCCAAAAGGTCCATTACTACAATTTTAAATTTAGTCGAGGCGGGAAACCCTTGCATGCATACCTGAAAATCCGTCGTAAATGGGTTAGGAAATAAGTGGCATTTTAAATGGCCTTCAGTAAAATGGGTCGACAATATTTCTGAACAGTTTATCGCGGATCCAGGAAGGTTATTATCAATCCATATAAATCGATCAGAAATCCAATTTTTTAAATAATTTAATTCATCCGTGTAGTTGGAACCGACATAATAGTTGGGCCAAACATAGGATCCCAGTACTTCCCAGCGATTGAAGTTTCTACTTGCAGCATCTTGTAGTATTAGACCAACACTATCAATAACCGAATAAATGGAATCAAGATGAAAAGGGCCAGAACGAAGTTCTTGCCAACGGCATTGCATTCGATTAGTAAACGAAGCATCTGTTAACATACGGTCCCACCAAAACGGAATTTGCCAGTCATCTGATGGACAAACATTGTTGAGGTGAAACGCCCATCCGTCTATTCGTTCACCATTACAATAATCCACATTGCCAAACCCCAGATTATAATCCCAGGGTGGTCCAATAAAGAGCGTATTGTTTTCGCTGTCTCTGTCTTTATATAGGAAGGTGCTTAATCGATACCCATCCACATTGCGTGAGGCTTCAGTCAGAAGCAAATAATCAACAAACGAGTTAACGTCAATAAAATGCCCATAACCGGTCGTGCTGTCTAAATAATCAGGACCAGCTAATGCGTCTTCAAAAGCGGTGATGTACGATTCAATATACGTTTTTTGCGATGGCAAAATGTCGTCGGGTTTTGGGTAATGATAGAATATCTCAATGTCGCTCGGGAATAGCGAATTACTTGGGTAAGGAGATACCCATGAATCATTATTGACCCCAGTAGCTTTGTCAATTTTAATAATGTACCCACCGGTTAACGAGTCGCCCGCAATATCATCATTATCTAGCTTAGCAATGTCTACCCTTCCTTTGTCTCGTTTTATTTTTTCTTGAAATAAGTAGACTCCTTTATATTCTTGGTTCAGTAATAATTCGCAGAATTGCGTCCGAGGGGAATAATTATAAAGTCGGCTACCCATGTAATAAGCCAGAAAATTTCTAAGTAGAGATTTGTCAGAGTATGGGCCATGCAATACCCAGTCATTTTCTGCTGGCATACCAAATAAGGCTACATTATTATTACTACCGACGCTGTCTCTGGTTTCAAGACCATATCCTTTTTTCGGAAACATTGCAGAAGAAGAACCTCTTTGTTCTATACCAATATTCCCAAAGTACTCGTTGTAGGGATCTGTTGGTCTATTGTAATTGCCTGAACCATTGTTGACGATGCCCATTACTGCATTAATCTTGGGTTCGTCTGGAATAGGGACTCCATAAGTATTGATTGCAATTAAAGGAATCAAACTTGAATCTGGCGCAGATAAGGTCGTATTTGTGCTTAAGTCTAATTGATAATTTCCATGTGAACCGGAAGAGTAGCCATCAATAACAAAATAATATGTGGTATTTGGCTGCAACACAACGGCATCAATTCGAGAGTTATAGGGTGAAGAATACGCAGGAGATTCGCAGCCGTCTTCTTGGCACCACACTGGTGTTGAGAGACAGTTATTTTCAAAAATGTAAAGTTGAGAATCATAATCAGTGATTGCTTCACAAAGGCTAGCGTTGATGAATTCAAATGAGCTGTCTGTTGTATAGGTATACACCTCGTCTGGAGCACCGCCTGTATTAGAAACATCAGGGCACGACGCGAATAAATCATCAGTGGAACCCGACGTTGTTCCAATGCCCACGAATGGAATGGATGTAATGATAGTGGCAGTTGCACAAGTTTCTCCACCACCTTGACCAAAGCCATTTAAAGAAAATACAATTAGAATGCCGAGTAAAACCTTTTGCATATAATTATTCTGTCAGGGTAATTTGCGTACAAAACCTAACGCTTCTTATTCCCTTTCCGCTTGCTTTGCTGTTGTCTTTTGTCCGCTAACCATTTGGGGATTTCTTTCTTTTTATTCGCGGGAGACAATAATATTTCGGCCAGTTCGGGCCTACCAGATTTTGATAGCTTATTTCTAATCCAACCATGGTTTTCTTTCTTATGCCAGAAGAAGAATTTATGCTGGTCTTGTTTCTCTTCTTTGGTTTTTGCTGTAGCCATGGGCTTCAGTGTATATGGATGGTAACCAGAGTAATAAATTACTGTAGCAACAGTCATGGGTGTTGGAGTAAAGCCTTGAACTTGTTCAAGTTTAAAACCCATGTCTTTTGTTTCAACGGCAAGGTCAGCCATGTCTTCTTCTTTACTGCCAGGATGTGATGATATGAAATAAGGAATCAATTGTTGATTTAGTTGATGTTTTTTATCAATGGTATCAAATTTATTTTTGAATTCATGGAAGTGCTTAAAAGAGGGCTTTCGCATTACCTTCAATGTTTCATCGGAGGTATGTTCCGGAGCAACTTTCAGCCGTCCCGATACATGCTTGGTGAGGACCTGCTCCATATATTCGTTCAACGATTTCTCATCCCCATTTTTATTGTAAGATTTAACAAGTAAATCATATCGGATACCACTTCCGACAAAAGCTTTTTTCACCTTCTCGTGCGCATCTACTTTTTTATAGATTTCCGTCATTGGTGTGTGATTTGTATCCAGGTTGGAGCAAATTACCGGATGTATGCAAGATGGGCTGACACATTTGTCGCAGATAGACTGTTCAATACCTTTCAGGCCATACATGTTGGCCGATGGACCGCCAAGATCAGAAATATATCCTTTATAATCAGGCATTTTAGTTACCTGATCTACCTCTTTCATAATTGATTCTTCACTTCTTGAAGCAATGAATTTTCCTTGATGTGCAGAAATGGTACAGAAACTGCAACCTCCAAAACAACCGCGATGCATATTAATGGAAAACTTGATCATTTCAAAAGCAGGGATTGCACCCCTCTTTTTATATTTTGGATGCGGTAAGCGGGTATAAGGTAAATCGAAAGAGGCGTCAATTTCTTTTTCCGTCATGGTTTGAAATGGCGGATTGATGACCAAGTTTTGGTCTCCAGTTTGTTGAATTATTCTGTTGGCAAATGTCTTGTTGGATTCTTGCTCAACGTATTTAAAATTAGACGCAAATGTTTTTTTATCATTCAAACACGCTTCGTGCGATGCCAACTCTAAATCGGACCAGTTTTTATTCTTTAAAATACCATCGGAAGATGAGCGCATGTAGGCGGTTTGTTTCACCATGGTCAATTGATGAAACGGCACTCCTTTTTTGAGCAATGTTAATATTTCACGTAGTGATTGTTCTCCCATTCCATAAACCAAAAGATCAGCCATAGAAGTAGCTAAAATAGAAGGCATGAGCTGATCTGACCAATAATCGTAATGCGTAACTCGCCGCAAAGAGGCTTCTATTCCGCCAATTAAAACGGGTGTTTCTGGATAAAGTTCTTTTAAGATTTTCGTATAAACAGTAGTTGCATAATCGGGACGGAATCCGGCAACACCATCGGGAGTGTACGAGTCCGTAGATCGTTTTCGTTTATTGGCTGTATAATGATTGACCATGGGATCCATGCAGCCCCCAGTTACACCGAAAAAATATTTTGGAGCTCCAAATTTTTTAAAGTCACGTAAGTCGTCTCTCCAATTGGGTTGAGGAATTACACCAACTTTAAATCCTTCACTTTCAATAATTCGTCCGATTACAGCAGTCCCAAAAGAAGGATGATCAACGTAAGCATCACCAGAAATAAGAACTACATCGAGGTATTCCCAACCTCTTTTTTCAACTTCCTTTTTGGTAATTGGAAGCCAATCTGTTATTGGTCGTTTGTTTTCCACTGGGTAAAGTTACCCCTATATTCTTAGATTTACTGCGTGAATCGTTATTTTGCCATTTTCAAACCAATGAATATGCTTTCTCAATTTACTGAGGAACAAGGAAGTTCAAAATCATGCCTTGCCGATTTGGGTGACTTTCCGAAAGACGTTTATCCCGTTGGAAGATTGGATGGTGACAGTGAAGGATTGCTCCTTTTAACCAATGATAAAACCCTGAACGATCGGCTTCTTAATCCAGTCAATAGACACATGAGAACTTATCTCGTTCAAGTAGAGGGCTTAGTTACAAAAAAGGCTTTAAAATCATTAAGATTGGGTGTACAGATTCGAATAAGAAAAGAGAACCATTTTACGGCACCTGCGGAAGTAAAAGTGGTAGATCCTCCCTCGTGGCTTTCCGAAAGAAACCCTCCAGTGCGTTATCGCGCAGATATTCCAACGTCTTGGATTGAGCTAACAATAACAGAAGGAAAAAACAGACAGGTTAGGAGAATGACTGCCGCTGTTGGTTTTCCTACTTTGAGACTGGTGCGAATTGCAATAGGAAAATTGTCGGTACACCAAGTTTTGCCAGATACGATTAAATTAATTTCTAAAGAAGATGTAGAGCTCGCGCTTAAATGCATCTAGGACAAACACCGTGGGCTTGAACTTCTATATAGTCGACGCGATAGCCAGCTAAATTAACATGTGGCAAATCATTATCTACACAAATTATTTCATCGCACATTTCACAATGAAAGTGAACGTGCTTGTGATGGTGTGTATGGTGATGCTCATCGTCATGTTTGTGTAAGCAATCATTACAAAGCGCTAGTTTTTTTAGATCACCAGGCATCACAATCTCATGAATCACACCAGCATCTATGAATGTTCTTATTGTTCTGTATAGCGTAATTCTATCATGACTACCTAGAGAACTTTCAATTTGTGCTATAGTTACTGCGTTTTCATTGTTGTAGAAAACATCGAGCACTTTTTGTCTAAAAGCTGTCTTTCTTATATTTTTTTCTTTAAATACCGCCATACTTATGCAACACTGTTGCAGAAAAGAATTATACTTGCATCGTTGTTGCAAATATAAGAATGAAAACGATATCATTACTCATAGTATTCATGGTTATTTCCAAATGGGCATTTCTCGCAGAATTTGCTGGTGTTGTGAAAGACAAAAATTCGAAGGAACCCATACCTTATGCTTCGATTAGCATTGTGGATTTGAACGTGCTAATTGAATGTGACTCGGCGGGAGTTTTTCGACTGAACATAAATGTTCCGAGTAGATTTTCTCTCATTGTTTCGGCTGTCGGTTATGAAAGTGTGCAATTAGTGCTTGAAGAAAATAACCCAGCGAGCTTAGAGATTTTTCTGGAAGAGAGTCACCTGGAGTTTGAGGAAATAATAGTTTCCGGGTTCAGAAACTCTTTAAGTGCAAAAACAATTGCCAACATTGAGTCAAGAAGCTTAGAAGACTTAAAGCTCTTAACGTCTAATTCTCTTGGTGACCTAATAGCCAATATACCTGGAGTTTATCAAAACAGTACTGGTGCAGGGATCAGTAAGCCTGTTATTAGAGGTCTTGGTTTAAACCGAGTAATTACCTATATGAATGGCTTAAGAATTGAAAACCAACAATGGGGTGCCGACCACGGATTAGGCCTAACAGATTTAGGTATTGGTCGAGTAGAAATAATAAAGGGTCCTGCGTCTCTATTGTATGGTTCTGATGCGTTAGGGGGTGTAATTTATTTTGTAGATGAGGCGTATACCAAGGTCAACACAATTGCTGCCGAATTGGGTTCACGATTCGAGTCGGTATCGATGGGAACTAAAAGTTATGCCAGTATAAAATGGTCTAACGCAAATATTCGATTCAATTTATACGCCAATCATATTAATCATGCTGACTATAAACTACCGAGTGGTCTTTTTGGCGCAGAGTCAAGATTCAAAGGAAAAAATGCAAAACTTTCGCTAGGCATAAATAAGGGAAAGTGGGTAACCAATCTGCGCTATAATTTTCTTCAAAATCGATTAGGAATTCCAGGACATACCCATGATGAAACAATAATTCCAGCGGAATTTCAGATTACCACACAAGGTAGAGAGAACAATTTACCGGCTCAAGAAAATCAAAATCACTATTTGCTGTGGGAAAACAAGTTTTATTTTGATTACGGAAAGCTTGAAATATTACTGGGTCATACGCGGAATCTACTAACAGAATTCGAAGAGAAGTTTACCAAACCTGCTCTGCAGATGAACCTGAATTCAACAACTTACAACATTCGATTCAATCGTTCTTCGGATAAAAAATGGAAGTGGACCATTGGAGCTCAGGGAATGGCGCAATCTAATCGAAATTCAGAGAAAGCGGAAGAATCGCTCATTCCGAATGCTAATGTTTTTGATAATGGAATTTATGGATTAATTAATGGACAATTCGGAACATGGAAGGTAGAATCTGGTTTAAGATGGGATTCGAGAATTTTAGCCGCATTTGATTCATCCGAATCTGTATTCTCTAATACTTATCAAAGTATAAATTATTCTTTTGGCGTGGCAAAATTCGGAAAGAAATTTACATTTAAAACGAATTTGTCGACAGGTTTCAGAGCACCGCATTCGTCTGAATTGCTTTCAGATGGGATACATCACGGTGCACTGAGGTATGAGATAGGAAACGAAAATCTAGTTTCAGAAAAGGCGAATCAATTAGATACCTACTTGGAATACAAGGCTGAGCATATTAATTTCGTTTTAAATCCGTTTGTAAATTTTCTCCAAGATTATATCGCAGTAGAGGCCATGGATACATTGATTGAAGGCCTTCCAGGCTTTAAATACAATCAAGTAGATCGAGTCATTATGAGTGGTGTTGATGTGGGGTTTCATTACCATCCGCATTTTGCTCATTTTATCCATTTAGAGTCTAGTTTCTCAATTGTATTTGGAGAAGCTTTGGATGGCCAACCTTTAGGCTTAATTCCTCAACCTCGTGCTAATTCCTCTTTGAAATTCGAATTTAATAGTGAAAACTCTTTTCGGTTAGAAAACGTAATTGTACAGCATCAGTATTTATTAGCTCAGGATCGTGTTGCTTCTTTAGAATCCCGGTCTAGCGCATATCAATTATTTAACATTGCTGCAAACTTCAATTATAAATCACGAATTAATTTTTCATGTGGCATAAGAAACCTTCTTAATGAGCAATATATAGACCATTTATCAAGGTTGAAAAACATAGGGATGTATCATCCTGGTCGAAATTTATTCGTGCAACTAAAATTTAATTTAACAACTAAACAACTAAACAA